>PPYF01524899.1_pt1 | contig 67349 bp, 43 predicted proteins | sample 1559871 | NCBI WGS metagenome assembly PPYF01 (sample SAMN08240021, study PRJNA423297) | Human gut metagenome, whole genome shotgun sequencing project. | reverse complement strand
AAAGGGATGCGGGCATTCTGGGAGATAATCTCTAGGATCTGCCTGTCGAGGTTGTCTATTCTTTCCATAATAATAAATTGTAATTTCCTGTTGTTATCAAATAGTAAGCAAATATAGAGATTTATTTTAATTATTCTTCTTTTCGGAGAAAAAAAATAGGAAAAAGCAAAAAAAAGAGGCACAAACGTTTTGCGCCTCTTTCCTTTTTCTATTTAGAAAAGAACTTTCTTATTTCTTATCTTTTTCGATGCTCAACAGTTCAACTTCGAAAATCAAAGTAGAGAACGGTTTGATTTGGTTGCCAGATTCTCTTGCACCGTAAGCAAGTTCTTGTGGGATATAAAGTTCCCATTTAGAACCTACAGGCATCATAGTCAATGCTTCTGTCCAACCTTTGATTACTTGGTTAGCACGGAAAGTAGACGGTTCGTTACGTTTGTAAGAGCTGTCGAATTCTGTTCCGTCGATCAAAGTACCTTTGTAGTTCACTTTCACTTTGCAAGTGTCAGCAGGAATTTCACCTTTACCTTCAGTGATTACTTTGTATTGCAGACCGCTTGCAGTAGTTTTTACGCCGTCTTTAGTCTTGTTTTCAGCAAGGAATTTTTCGTTTTCAGCTTTATAGTCAGCATATTTTTCTTCCAAAGCTTTTGCTTTGATAGTCTCCATAGCTGTACGAGTATATTCTTGAGCTGCTTCCATAGTCATTACGCCGCCTTTTTCCAAAGTACCTGCGATGAAACCTGCCATGAAGTTTTCTTTGCTGATAGTTTTAGTAGAGTCTGTACCAAACAATTCTTGGTTGATACCTTTCATCATCTGGTTGCTGATTTGCTGACCGATTTGCAGACCTGCCATGTAAGCGATGTCTTTTTTGCTAGTCTTGTTTGCGCCTTCGTTCAAACCTTTGATGAATTCTGCCATGTAAGTAGTATCAACATCCAGACGACCTGTCAGATAGCCTTTCAGACCTTGAGTCTGAGCCATACCGATAGAATACGACAGTGAGTCGATGTCTGTTTTCAGATTTGCTTTAGGAGCTTGAGCTGTACAAGAAGCAAGGCTTGCTGCAGCGGCGATTGCCATAAAAATACTAACTTTTTTCATTTTGCTTTGAATTTTTTTATTTATAATACTTCGAGTAATTCTACTTCAAAAATGAGTGTGCTGTGAGGAGGAATCATTTCTCCGGCACCTCTTGCGCCATAAGCGAGTTCTGACGGAATATACAGTTTCCATTTGGAACCTTCCGGCATCAGCTGCAAAGCTTCCACCCATCCCGGGATTACTTGGTTGACGCCGAATACAGCCGGTTCTCCGCGTTGGATAGAGCTGTCGAACAGTGTACCGTCGATCAATGTACCTTCATAGTGGCATCTTACCTGATCGGTAGCTTTCGGCTTTTTACCTGTACCTTCTTTGATGATTTCATATTGTAGTCCGCTGGGAAGGACAACTACGCCCGGTCCTTTTTTGTTTTCTTCGAGGAATGCCTGTCCCTGCTCAATAGCAACGGCACCCATCTTAGATTCCAATTCTTCGAAATATTTGTTCACTATTTCGCGGGCTTCATTGTGGCTGATAGCCGTCTGATTACCTTCTAATACATCTTTGATTGCTTGTGCGAAATCATCTACCGCAAGGTTTCCGATTCCCATGCTTGATAAGTTTTGACCAATTCCGAGGCCAATAGAGTAACTGAATTTATCCATATAATGTTTTTTGTTGGCGATTGAAATGTATCACCTTCATGGTTTTAGCTTTCAATCAATTGCAAATTTATGAAACGCAAAAGTACGTGTTTTATTTGAATGATTTAGCATTTGCTATTTAAAAATTCTTATATCTGTGAAAGTTAATCGCTTTTCTTTAAAGAATTAGTTCTTTTGTTGGCGGGATTTAATCTGCTTATTCTTATTGTGTAAGTTAGTTTATGCAGATAATTAATCGTCTAACTATAGTTTTCTTTTCGTCTGACTATAGTCAGATGAAAGTTTAACTATAGTCAGACGAATAAATATTAGTATGTTTGATGTTAACTACCTATATCTTTCATCTTAAAGTTCTGCATAAATCGGATTAGATTAAGCGTAAGAAAGTCTTCTTTTATTCGATGATTCTGATTACATTTGTGTGGCTATTAAAAAAGAAGGAGGAATAGTAATGAAAAATCTGGTAGTTTTGACGGGTGCCGGTATGAGTGCCGAGAGTGGGATCAGTACATTTCGGGATGCGGGCGGTTTGTGGGATAAATATCCTGTGGAGCAGGTGGCTACTCCTGAAGGTTATCAGCGGGACCCGGCTCTGGTGATTAATTTCTATAATGAACGCCGGAAACAGTTGTTGGAGGTGAAACCGAACCGTGGGCATGAATTGTTGGCGGAACTGGAGAAAAGTTTCCATGTAACGGTGGTGACGCAGAATGTAGATAATCTGCATGAACGCGCCGGAAGCAGCCACATTATTCATCTGCATGGCGAACTGACAAAAGTATGTTCTAGTAGAGATCCATATAATCCTCAATTTATAAAAGAGCTGAAACCGGAAGAATATGAAGTGAAGATGGGAGACAAGGCCGGTGATGGCACTCAATTACGACCTTTCATTGTATGGTTTGGAGAAGCTGTGCCGGAAATTGAAACAGCTATCCGCTATGTGGAGAAAGCGGATATTTTCGTCATTATCGGTACATCGCTTAATGTATATCCTGCGGCGGGGCTGCTTCATTATGTACCGAGAGGAGCAGAGGTGTATCTGATTGATCCGAAACCGGTAGATACGCATACTTCCCGTTCGATACATGTAATTCAGAAGGGGGCTTCTGAAGGAATGGGTGAATTGAAACAATTGTTGGGAATTTGAGACTTCTTTCCCTCCGTTTTATTCCAGTTCGCTGACAAAAATATGATTATTCCGGAGTACTTCCGATATTTCGAGTGCAGTGATACCACTGCACTCGATTCTTAATATTTTCTCCCAGTCCTCAAAGTCCACATTCCATTTGTCTATTTGAGGGAACTCTGCCAAAAGTTTTCCTATGCGTTTGATGTCACATCTTTTGGTGATAGAAGTTCGAAAAATCAGAATCTTATTTTCTTTTTCCATATTCTTTAGCGTTTTATTTTAGTGAGCGGAACTCCCGGATCGTCATACTGAAATGCAGCCTGAAATTGCGACTTAACAGCGAAAGGCTGCTAAAGCCGCAAAGGGCGGCAATTTCGGTGGCGGAAAGTTCCTTGTTTTGTTTTAATAATAGGGCTGCTTTTTCAATCCGGGTGCGTTTGATATAATCCGTAGGCGTTTCGCCGGTCAGGATTGTAAATACGCGGTGGAAGTGGAAAGGAGAAAAGCATGCGATACCCGCCATTTTCTGTAATGATAACGGCTGGTCAATGTTTTGATGGATATAGTCGGTCACTTTGTTGATCCGTAACTGATATTCTTCCTTATTTATATCTTTCGTTTCCATATCTTCTGCAAAATAAAGGATAATAAATGCCGGAGAGTTATCCTATCTTGCTAACTTCTCCGGCAGATAGTCAATTATCTTTTTTTTCCTATATAGAATACATAGCCGTAGTATTCTTTATACTTATTATATAGGTTCTCTTCGTGTCGTTGACCGGCGATGAGGTCTGCGGCAGCTTCATTTCCTGCATATTCCTTCAGAAAGGCTTCCTGAACCGGGAATTGGGGAGCATAGAAATGCTCGGTCCAGCAATTTTCCGGTAAGATGAAATGGGCTGTCGGGATATATCCGGCTTTCTCCATTTGTGCTATTTTTCTCGGAATCGTATCGATTTCCGGGTAATTAGCCATCCAGAAGTCGTCTATTTCGGAGGGGCGTTCCGGGGTGAACCAGGATGCTTCCGTTACAGCGATGAATCCGTTCTTTTTCAGAAACTTATTCCATTCATTCATGCCGCGTTCGAATCCTATATTATAGATAGCTCCTTCGGACCAGATCAGATCGAGTTCTTCCTCTTGAAACGGCAAAGCGTCCATAGAACCGACAATGCCTTTTACTCTGTCTTCGCAATGGGCTTCTATTGCATTTCTGTTGAATATTTCGATGAAGTCGGGGAAAAGATCGATGCCTGTAATTTGCCCTTTCGTATAGTTGGCTAATGCCATTGTCTGCCCGCCTGTGCCACAGCCAATATCGGCTATTCTGGCATTGTCAGACAGTTCGTTGGTGAAACTTAAGGCTTTTTGTGTGACTTCAGGGCTTCCCGGACCTTGACGTTTTAGTCCTTTGAAGTAATTACATATCAGTGTAAAATCGAATTCGTGGATTGTTTTTAATTCGTTACTCATTGTTTTTTAATGTTTTAGCAGTACGGTAAATGAAGGCATGTGACGATGCTTGTGACCATTTGACCATACAAATAGTTTAAAATTTAGATATAGAAAATAACTCTGACAAGAATATGTCAGAAAACATAAGGGATAATCTGTAATGAGAGGAAGGCTTACAGATTATTTACAGAACGGAATCCTTATGGAATGAAAATGAGTTAAACATCCAATTTTTCTTTTAGTTTGTGACAAAGATAGGATTTTAGGTGTAAAACTCAATGATAACTTTGATGAAAAAATACTGTAAACCTGCATTTTAGCAAGAATAGTCAAATAGGGACCCGTTTGTCTGTCCGGTTGTATGGATGAGATTGACTGCCCAAATTGATTGAAACTACCTATTTTTGAATTACATTTGCAGGATATTAGATACAAATCTCTCATTTAATGTATAATACCGATGAAAAGCAAATTATTACTCGCATGTACCATTCTGTTTTTCTGTTCCTCTTTTCTGTGCGGACAGAATCAAACATCTAAAGTTGCAAACTCTGCTGAAACGAATAATGGAGCTGTCCGGCATCCATGGCAAGGAAAAAGAGTGGGGTATTTGGGAGACTCTATTACAGATCCCAACTGCTATGGTGACAAAATAAAGAAATACTGGGATTTCCTGCAGGAATGGCTGGGGATTACTCCTTATGTATATGGTATCAGCGGCAGACAATGGAATGATGTGCCCCGTCAGGCCGAGAAACTAAAGCAGGAACACGGTGGAGAAGTGGATGCTATCTTGATTCTGATGGGTACGAATGATTTTAATGACGGTGTGCCTATCGGAGAGTGATTTACGGAAACAGAAGAACAGGTGATGGCAGCCCGCGGACAGACCAAAAAGCTGGAAACCCGCAAGAAACGTACGCCTATGATGGATGGAAACACGTATAAAGGACGTATCAACATCGGAATCAACAGGCTGAAACAACTGTTTCCGGATAAGCAGATTGTACTATTAACCCCGTTGCACCGCTCACTGGCGGATTTTGGAGAGAAGAACGTGCAACCGGATGAAAACTATCAGAATAGTTGTGGTGAATATGTGGATGCCTACGTACAGGCTGTCAAAGAAGCCGGCAATGTATGGGGAGTGCCCGTAATTGATTTTAATGCGGTAACCGGACTGAACCCGATGGTGGAAGAACAACTGATTTACTTCTACGATGCAGGATATGACCGTTTACATCCTAGTACAAAGGGGCAGATACGTATGGCACGTACGCTGATGTACCAGTTGCTTGCGCTGCCTGCAACATTTTAAAGAGAACCAGCTTTACCGGTGAATCACCGCACGGATCACAAACCATATATGATGTGCTACGGTGCCAATCAACCCGTAGTGCTTTGCCATGATGCGAAATCTCTCTTTCAGGGAGGCTTTCTGATTGCGGGTAGTCATTCCTTCATCCAGATAATCGATAATCGTCAGATGGGTATTGTGTAAGGTGCGCGCTTTCTTCATAAGACGGATGCACCAGTCGAAATCAGCTGAAAAACGATATTTCAGGTTGTAGGGCTTTACCAGCGTATGACGGGGAAAGAATGCCTGATGGCAGACTAACATACCCTGTTTGAAACTTTTCCAGGTAAGCGTTTCGGGAGCGGACAATCTGCGCATCCGCAGGAAATGCCTGTCCTGGTCTACGATAGCGGTTTCTCCGTAAAGCACATCGGGCAGTTCGCTGCCGTTGATGGTATGCACCATTTGTTGTAGTGTGTCGTCCTCGTGAAAACAGTCGCCCGCGTTCAGGAAACAGAGATAATCGCCGCTGGCAAGGGCGATGCCTTTATTCATGGCGTCATACAGCCCTTTGTCCGGTTCGCTGACAACGGTGTGTATGTGCGGGCGGTAGCGGTTGATAATAGAAATGGTTCCATCCTTGGAAGCTCCATCTACGATGATGTATTCTATATGATGATAGGTTTGTGAAATGACACTCTGAATCGTGTCTTCCAATACCTTTTCAGCATTGTACGTCACCGTAATGATAGAGAACTTGGGAGTAGGATGGACACTATGCATATTTCCCCGTTATTTTATTGTAGACATCTGTATATTTCTTTGCGATGATGCTCTCCGAATAATTACCCAAGACCTTGCGGCAGGCTTGTGCGGAGAGTTCATCGTATTCCGGTTCCGTCAATATCCAATGTATGCCGTTGGCAAAATCTTCCGAAGATTTGTATTGTGCCACGTAACCGTTGTGCAGATGGTCGATCATTTCGGGGATACCTCCTACGTTAAAGCCGACACAGGGTACTCCGCAGGCCATTGCTTCCATAATCATGTTGGGAAGATTCTCTTCCAGAGACGGGATGGCGAAGAGGTCTACGGCATTGTAGATATTTACTATCTCATGCTCATTCTTGATGTAAGGGAGCGGGTAGACATGGAAAGGAAGCTGCTCCTGCAATTGCTGTGATTGGTTACCGAATACGACTACCCCCAGTGACTCTTTCCATTCCGGATGCTTTTCTGCCAGCAGTTTGCAGGCTTCAATGAGATAGTCGACTCCTTTTCGTTTGTCGGTGATCTTTAACGAGCCGAACAGAACCAGTTTCTTACCTTCCGGCAACATGAACTTGGCACGTGCTTCTTTTTTGTTCATGGGTTTGAACAGGTTGGTATTAATAGCGTTCGGAATATTGGTGACGCTTTTCCCTTCAAACAATGCGCTGGTCTGTGCTTGTTCCTTCAGCCAGTGACTGCACGTGACGAAATGGATGGGAGCGTAGCTGTATAACTTTTGTTTTTTGCGGAAAGTGCGGTAAGATAAATCTTTCCGGCCACCGCCTTTGTAGATGTAAGGGCAGTCGTGACACTCTTGCTGATAGTTTTTACATTCCCGTGCGTAGTGGCAGATACCGGTACATGGCCACATATCGTGCATGGTCCATACCACAGGTTTGCCGGAAGTGAGTATTTTCCGTATATCTTTCAGCGAGAGCATTCCTTGGTTGACCCAATGCAGATGGATCACGTCGGCTTGGCGAAATTCCGGGAGTGAGGTGATGTCTGTACCTGTGTTGGCAATGTCAACGTCGAACAGATGGTATCGGCGGAAACGATTGGCACTCCAGATAACGATCCGTTCCCACATGAACTTCCACACTTGCAACCAGTTACTTTTTAAGCGGACCACACTGATTTGGTCGGTCTGCTTGTCACGCACCAGCATTTTGGCTTTGATACCGTTGTTTTTCAGTGACTCCATCAACCGGCTTGCTGCAATGGCCGCTCCTCCTATTCGTTCAGATGTATTTATTATCAGGACTCTCATGGGCAAAAGTTTATGCAAATGTACGGTTTTTAGAGGAAATGTTTGATATTTCCAACAAGCTTTCTGCTATTTCGCGCGAAAAGATTTCGAGGTTGAAGCGTTCTTCTGCCAGTTTGCGTGCATTTTCTCCCATGCGTCGTGCCTCTTCGGGATGGTCGGCGATGTAGCGGATAGCGTCTATCCAGCCTTGTACATCGTTATATTCTACGGTAATGCCGATTTCTTCCTTGTCGATGTCGATTTCGAAGTTGGGGTTGCGCGAGCAGATGACGGGGATGCCGAGGGCAAATGCTTCTACGAGAGTGGTCAGTCCTACGGTGTAGGGGAAGTCCAGACAGCAGATGACGATGCAGCTTTTGCGGGCTACCAGTTTTCCCAGTTCATAGGGAATCACTCCGTCGGTATAGTGGATGTGGATGGAGTCGGGCACTGAATAGCGGTCGAGTATCTTTTTATAGTTGATGTTGCCGCATGAGACGGCAATGTACAGATCCAATTCCTCGTTGGTTGCGGAGAAAGACTGGAGCAAGGTGTCCACGTCCCGGTTCTCTTTGCCGGTGGAGATAAATCCTTCGGGCTTCCGGTCGGGCATTTCTGCCAGCAGATGGTCGTAGAAAGGAAGGTCCGGGCCCCAATGTATCAGTTTCAGTTTGTGGGATGGAGCTTTTCGGGTTTTCTGCGAGTCCTGAATCAGCTTCCGGCTGAATAGGAACATTTGGTCGATACCTTTGTAAAAAAGGCGGGAGATTTGTTCGCGCCAGGGTTTGGGGTTGGTGACGACGGCCGTGTGATGCCAGATGACGATGGGCTTGCGGTACAGTCCCAGTGCACGGAGGAAGATGACGGGTTCTATCCCCCGGAAAGAGGTGGCATAGAGCACGTCGTATTTTTCCTTGCAGCAGAGAATCTCTTTGGTGGCGTAAAACATGAGTTTCAGGCGGCCGGAGAAGTATTTGCATTTGTGCATCACGGAGCGTATTCCGTAATTTTCCAGCAGAGGAAGTCCGTATAAAATATGTCCGGGGAATTTATATTCTTTCCATTCCTCGTAACTTTCCCGTGTGAGGCGGGTATGGTAAAAATAAATAGTAAGCAACGTATTTAGTGGTGCTTGTTTCTTTTCAGCCATTTGTTTATTCGGTTTTTGAGAGCTTTCGTAATGATGGAGAAATTACCGTATTTCAGGTTGAGGAACAGTTCTTCGAACGAACGCCCTATCTTGATCCATGGATGATCCCAGCCCATGATGCGGTAAACCTTCTCTTTGTAGGCTACGTTTTCAATGACGTAGCGGGGATGCCGCAGCGGAAAGTCTACCTCGTAACGCTTCATGGTGAAGATGCGGCGATAGCCCTTGGGCAGGGTGTGGACCGAGCCGGCGAAATGGGTGGAATCTGCCGTTGCTCCGAGGTTGTTTATCATGTTGCGGGTAGGCACGATGCTTAGTCCGGAGTTGAACAGGATAGAGGCGTGGAAGATGGTTTCATAAAAGGCTTTCTGCTGTTCCCGGTGACGCTGGCACATATAGATAAAGTCGCTCCGGAATTTGCGTTCTTTGATGAGTTGCTCCAGTTGTTGCATATTGAAGGAGTCGTCCAGGAAACTGTAAAACTCGTCCCATTGGTCGACTACCCGTTTCCAGCTCGCCCATCCCCAAATGGAAAAGGTGGTGGTGAAGAAATAGTCGGATGGCATATCCTTGGTGATTTCTTCGGGGTTGAATCCGGCAATCATGCTGATGCGGGTGTCATGTTCGTATGTATCCAGCATCTCCTTGCAGAATTGGAAAAAGGAGACGGAGGGCACATCGTCGTCTTCCAATACGATGCACTTGTCGACTTTGGAGAAGGCCCATTTCTGCGAAAGATATTCTGAAGGGTCACAGCCGAAATTCTTTTCCTGATAAAGGCGTTCTACTTCACATTCCCAGTCTATCTGTGATACGATTTCACGGCAGGCTTCTATTCCGGGCAAATCGCGCTCGTTTCGTGCTCCGTCCTGATAGAGGAAGAGCCGGGACGGACGTGCTTTCTTCACTTGCTCGAACACTTGCGACAACTGTTGCGGACGGTTGAAGAACAGGATAAGTACCGGGACGTCTACTAAAGCGGATTTCATATTCATAGTTCTTGTTTTGGGGTTGTACTGAATGACAGGGCGGCAGGGTAGTGGTTGTTCACTTTCTCCTGTTCTTCCTTGGTGAATCGATGCAAGGTCGGGTAGTTGTATCGCAGGAACCCTTCCAGGTCATCGGGAGCGGTCACGGTGAGGGGACCGAACTTCACCGGTTGCAGGTGGCGGAGGCTTTCTACGGTCACGTGGTCGGCGGTTGCCATGACGTTGTTGTAGTAGCGGGTGTTTCGTGAGTTGAAACAGCTTTGCACGGATACCAGCATCCGGTAAATTGCTTTTTTAGAGAAAAGAGAGTCGACTATTCTGTTCAGGAGACAGGAGAAGGCTCCCCGGTTTGTAGGGTTCTCTATTTCACATTTGCCGAAGTGTTTCCACATCCATATCTCTTTTCCCATCAGGCAGCATTTGAGGAAGCCGAGTATGCCGGATTGCATTTGCCGCAACAGTTTGTTGTCGGGAATCCTGTCGAACGGGAAGATATCTACAAAGATGCCCGGATGCATCGGGACGTTCTTGAACATTTCTTCTACGAAAAGGGTGTTGTTTTTCTTAACCTTCGCGTAGTAATAGGGGGTGTGAGGGTCTGTCTCTATCCATGAAAGGAAGTAGGAAGGACCCAGTTCTCCGGGTGCTACTTTTAAGAATTTGTTGTAATTCTCCCGCGTCATGCCGATGTCTATATCATCATCCCAGGGGAGAATTCCCTGATCGTAGAGTGCGCCGATGGCTGTGCCGCCTATCACAAAATAGGGAATATCGTGCTTCTGACACACCCGGATGGTTTCTCCCAATATGTCGTAAAGTTCGGCATGTAATAAATCAAGCTCTTCGGCTGTATATTTCTTGTTCATCGGAAATGGTTAATGCACGTTGTCTTGCAAATGTAGTAATTATATTGCTAAGTTACTATAACTTTAAGTTTCCTTGCATAAATTTGGTGGCCACTCGCCCACGTCCCGGAATGGGGAGGACGGATGCTTGCGGAAAGTCCTTGAGCAGACAGTCTGCCGGATTGATCTCCGGATAGAACTTCTTCAACAGGAACAGGCTGGGACCGGTGGTGATACTTCCTATAAAGACGGAAGCATCCATCAATAGCTGTATCGAGCAGAGGAAACGTGCCATTTGCTTCTGTTTCAGTTCTTTGGTGGTCTGTGTGAAGGCGCTGTTGACGTATCCTTGCTCGTTGGGGCTGCAAAGGGTGTACCAGTGTATGTCCGGGGCAAGGGTTTGCACTTGCTCGAAGAGGCGGTAGTCGTCGGTCAATACAAAGACGTCGCGGATGGCTGTTTTTTCTTTGATGAGGCGTATGTAGTGTTCCGGTGGCAGCAGGTTGGTTTCGGTTATCTTGTCTCCTCCGCGTATCTGGCATCCTGCGTATTGAGGCGGAAGTTGCAGGGTGGCGGCAAATTGGCGACATTCCTGTGCGGTGGTGTCGTTGAGTTTCCAGGTGATTTCCGTCAGTTTTTGGAAGGTGTGGAGGTAGTCACCGTCTATTCCCAGTTCGAGGATATGGAAGCGCTGGTTGGGGTTGAACGTCACTTGGAAGTTGAGCAACACCGGTTTACCATACGTGAAGAAAGCAAGGGCTTTTCCGATGATGTTCTTGCAGGTTACTTTCAGTTTCCATTTCAGTAACTTCGCTTTAGATAGTTTTTTGTCTTTCATCAATGCTTGCCATGAAGGCAGGCGATGGGTGTTGTAGGTGTGGTGAAACGGTTCGTGCACTTGCTCGCAGAAAGGTGCGAAACAGTCTTCCCAGCCTTTTTCCCATCCGAAGTTGGCGTCGTCGGAGTAAAGCTTGAACTGTATTTTGTGTTGCAGGCAATAGAGCATTGCATGGAGCATATAGGTGTATTCGGTAAAGAATCCGGCGTCTATACCTATGTGATAGATCATCGTCTTTTTGAAAGAACGATTCAGAAGGCGGTATTTGGTGGCAAGATCATTGGGGTTCATGTGTCTTCTTTTTGATGAAATACTGGATGCTTTCTTTAAAGGTGACCGAACGGCTGCCCCACATGGCGGTTACGTAGAGTGCTGCTGCGAGCACTATCTTGCTTGCCAGGCGGAGATAAATATTCTCGATGGAACGGGTGGAATAATAGGTGATTACCATTACCGTAGCTGCAATGACAGCGTATGGAAGTATGTCTATCAGTGCATGGCGCAGCTTTAGTCCGATTTCTTGCCATACGAAGTAGTGCCACGTCAGTAGCCACAGTATATTGGTGGATACATAGACGGCGAGCATGGCATAGATCCCGTGTGCGTGGACTAACAGAACGCCTGACAGTAGGATTATGCCGAGCGCTATGGTGTTCCACATATAGATGCGGGATTTTCCTTTGCTGATGATGAGTTGCTGATAGAGTCCTGCAATAGGGATAAAAGCTCCACTAATACAGAGTATTTGCATGATAGATATACTGGAGTGCCATTTGTCGGTGATGGCAATAGTAATTAGTTCTTGCGATATAATGGACAATCCCAACATGGCAGGAAACGAGACAAAGGCGGTGAAACGCAGCATTTTGCGAAATACCCGTTTTTGTCGTTCGAGGTCGTCCGACACTTTGGTGAGTACCGGCTGTGCCACTCCGTTTATCATGCCCGATATGAAAGATTGCCCCATTGTACACCATTTGTTGGCCTGATTGTAATATCCTACTTCCTTTTCGGTGTAGAACTTACCCAGTATCACGGAAAACAGATTGTTGTTGATGTGATTGAAGATATTGGTAATTAAAAGTTTTCCACTGAATCCGAACATCTGTTTTATAGGAGTGAGATTGAATTCGAACGTAGGCCGCCAACTTGAAAAGTACCAGTTGCAAGCTGTATTGACGGCTACGTAAACTATGCCTTGTGTGGCATACCCCCAATATGAGAAGCCTAGATAGGCAAGTGTGACTCCGGCAATGCCGGATATGGTAACTCCGATAACCATGGATAAAGACCGTTGCTTAATCATCAGATTACGCTGCAAATAGGCACTGTGGGATATTCCCAAACTAGCGATGACAAAGCCTGTGAAAGCATATCGGGCTAGCGATTTCAGTTCAGGAGTTTTGTAAAAATCAGCAATGAGTGGTGCGCACAGGAATAATACTAGATACAAGCACAGACTGATTGAAATGTTGAACCAGAATACGGCATTATAATCTTTATGAGTTACTTCTTTTCTAGTGACAAGGGCGGCTGTGAAACCACTTTCTTGTATTGAGCTGGCTATGAGGGAGAAAATGGACAACATTCCTACCATACCATAGTCTGAAGGGGTAAGCAATCGTCCTAAGAAAATTCCGAAAACAAGAGTTAGCAACTGCTGTATGCCGTTGCTGAATCCTCCCCAAAATAGTCCTTTGGCTGTTTTTTCTTTTAGTGACTGATTCTCGCTCATGCTATTATTTTACTTTATCGGATAGTATCTTTGCTTGTTGCTGTTCGGAAAATTCTTTCTTCCATTCTTCTACTTTCTGTTGGATAAGTTGTATGTTAGGTAGGTGTAATCAATAGTGAACGCACTGCGTTCACTATTGGATATGTTTTGTAAAATTGTTGGCGAAAAGCTAATTAGTTATTTCCAATTGCGCCTATACTGTAGGCGCAATTGGAAATCTTTATTTTACTTCGCTGCCCGGCTTCACCTCACGTCCCGGCATAATAACTGCCAGACTGCCGTCGTTGTTTTCGGCACTTAGAATCATGCCTTCGCTGACGATGCCTTTCAGTTTGCGCGGAGCAAGGTTGGCGATGAAGCAAACCTGTTTGCCTACCAGTTCTTCCGGTTGATAATGTTTGGCAATACCCGATACGATGGTACGTGTTTCCAGTCCGTCGTCAATCTTGAATTGCAGCAGTTTATCAGCTTTCGGCACTTTCTGACATTCAAGAATGGTACCTACACGGATATCCAGTTTCGTGAAATCGTCGAATTCGATGTTCGGACGGATTGGATTAGCCTTGTAATTGGCTTCTTCGTTTGCCTTTTTTGTATCGAGCAATTTTTGTACCTGTGCTTCGATAGTAGCGTCTTCAATCTTTTCGAACAATAATTCCGGCTTGTTCAACTGGTGCCCTACAGGGAGAAGGTCGTCACGTCCCAGTTCAGACCATTCGAAAGTATCCATGTTCAGCATTTTGCGGAGTGTCTCCGAGCTGAATGGCAGGAACGGGTCGAAGGCGATGGCAAGGTTGGCAACCAGTTGCAGGGAGATGTTGAGGATGGTACCTACACGCTCCATATCTGTTTTTGCCAGTTTCCACGGTTCGGTGTCGGCCAGGTATTTGTTGCCGATACGTGCCAGGTTCATGGCTTCTTTCTGTGCGTCGCGGAATTTGAATACGTCGAGCAGTTTTTCCACTTCTGCTTTTACGTCTGCAAATTCTTTCAGCGTTTCCTTGTCGTAGTCGGTCAGTTCACCTTGTGCAGGTACGCGCCCGTCGAAGTATTTTTGAGTCAATACCATTGCACGGTTCACGAAGTTACCGTATACGGCTACCAGTTCGTTATTATTGCGTGCCTGGAAGTCTTTCCAGGTGAAGTCGTTGTCTTTCGTTTCCGGTGCGTTGGCGGTCAGTACGTAGCGGAGTACGTCCTGTTTGCCGGGGAAGTCCGCCAGGTATTCGTGCAACCATACAGCCCAGTTGCGGGAAGTGGAGATTTTGTCTCCTTCGAGATTGAGGAATTCGTTGCTCGGCACGTTGTCCGGCAGGATATAGCTGCCTTCTGCTTTCAGCATGGCGGGGAATACGATGCAGTGGAACACGATGTTGTCTTTCCCGATGAAATGGATCAGGCGGGTTTCAGGATCTTTCCACCATGTTTCCCAGCTGTCGGGGAGAAGTTCTTTGGTGTTGGATATGTAGCCGATAGGTGCGTCAAACCATACATAAAGCACTTTTCCTTCTGCTCCTTCTACGGGAACAGGGATACCCCAGTCGAGGTCACGGCTCACAGCACGTGGTTGCAGTCCCATGTCGAGCCAGCTTTTGCATTGGCCGTATACGTTGGGACGCCATTCTTTGTGATCTTCCAGAATCCATTTGCGCAGCCATCCTTCGTGCTTGTCGAGAGGAAGATACCAATGTTTAGTTTCTTTCATTACCGGTTTGCTGCCGCTGATGGCGCTTTTCGGGTTGATAAGATCCGTAGGAGAAAGTGAGGTTCCGCATTTTTCGCATTGGTCGCCGTAAGCGCCTTCGGAATGGCAGTGGGGACATTCTCCGGTGATATAACGGTCGGCAAGGAATGTTTTTGCTTCCTCGTCGTAATATTGTTCAGACGTTTTCTCGATGAATTCGCCTTTATCGTACAATGTTTTGAAGAAATCCGAAGCCAATTGGTGATGCGTCGGCGAAGTGGTGCGGCTATACACGTCGAATGAGATACCGAATTCTTCGAATGATTTTTTTATCAGCGAATGATAACGGTCTACTACATCCTGCGGAGTAATTCCTTCTTTCTTGGCACGAATCGTGATAGGTACCCCGTGTTCGTCCGAACCTCCGATGAATAATACATCTTCTTTTTTCAGACGCAGATAACGCACATAAATATCTGCCGGTACGTATACACCAGCCAGGTGACCGATATGGACAGGACCGTTCGCATACGGAAGTGCCGATGTGACGGTGGTTCTTTTGAATTTCTTTTCCATTATATAGTGTGATTTTTGTTGTTTTCAACTTTGCAATGTGCAAAGATAGTGACTTTTCACCACAGATTACACGGATTAACACAGATTATTTCATTGAAAAGTGGTCACAGAATGAAACAGGAACGTTTCGTAATAAAAAAACAGGTAAAAAGAAAGTGTTTTACCCTGATATAAGTTGGCTAGAAAATAGCCAATTTGTATCGGGGTATTTTTATATTTTCTATTATGTTCTATTTTTAAGATTGAAACAGATTAGGAGTATCTAAACTGTATTCTAATAAAAAGTGACGTATAAAATACTGTATGAATATGCGGAATAAGTCATCTTTCTTGAATACAAATGAGTGAATATTCATGATTGTTGATAGAATCATGAATCATTTCTTTTAAAGGAAGACTTCGTTCCTTTTAAAGAAACGGTTTATTGGTCAGTGAGAAGTGCTTCCTTGCTTTTAAACGAAAGGACAAAAGGGTATTTAGAATACTTGTTTTGTGCTGGTTGCTGTCGAATAGGTAACATGTGAGTTGTTTCTATTTGAACTTATATTTGCAATAATCTGCTCCTGAAATTAGGAATTTTGCCTTTTTGATGTTGAATCGAATGATTTAAAGTCTGTTTTGTGTGAATATGGATTATGCAACTTGCTTATCCTTCAAGTTTTCCAATATACTCCGGACTCATCTTGTATATTTTTGATTCTGTATGAGTTTTATGTCCATTTTTTCTGCATAAAGTAATATTCTGTTCTAATGATAAGAATTACATGGTAAGATTATAGCTTTGCATTTCAATAAGTCAGTATAATCTATATAATTTCTTGCTCATTTCCTCTTTTATCATCTATTTCCATCTATATTTCTCCCCTTTTTCTTTCTTTTTTCTCGTAAGAAAGAATATATTTGTACCTAAGTTAAACGAAAACCAAAGCATGATATGATAACAACCCAGTTGCTTCGTCCTGAAAGTATTGTCGTAGTAGGGGCATCGAATAATGTGCATAAGCCGGGTGGCGCAATATTAAAGAATTTGATAAATGGAGGTTATCAGGGAGAACTTCGGGCGGTGAATCCGAAGGAAAAGGAAGTGCAGGGAGTTCCCGCCTTTGCGGATGTGAATGATCTGCCGGACACAGATCTGGCGGTGTTGGCTGTGCCTGCCTTGATGTGTCCTGATATGGTGGAAACATTGGCTAGCAAGAAACAAACCAGGGCATTTATCATACTCTCGGCTGGTTTTGGTGAAGAAACCCACGAAGGGGCGCTGTTGGAAGAACGTATTTTGGAAACAGTTAATAAATACGGCGCTTCACTGATTGGTCCTAATTGCATCGGATTGATGAATACATGGCATCATAGTGTATTCAGCCAGCCCATTCCTAATTTAAACCCCAAAGGGGTGGACTTGATTTCCAGCTCCGGTGCTACGGCGGTATTTATTCTCGAAAGTGCCGTAACAAAAGGTTTGCAGTTCAATTCAGTCTGGTCGGTGGGAAACGCCAAGCAGATCGGTGTAGAAGATGTATTGCAATTTATGGATGAGAACTTCGATCCCGAAAAAGATTCTCATCTGAAACTACTCTATATTGAAAGTATTCAGAATCCGGATAGGTTGTTATTCCATGCTTCGTCTTTGATTAGAAAAGGGTGCAAGATTGCGGCAATCAAAGCCGGAAGTTCGGAGAGCGGAAGCCGGGCGGCATCTTCCCATACAGGAGCAATCGCCAGTTCCGATTCGGCAGTAGAGGCTTTGTTCCGTAAAGCAGGCATTGTGCGTTGCTTCTCTCGTGAAGAATTGACTACTGTGGGTTGCGTGTTTACTTTACCCGAATTGAAAGGAAAGAATTTTGCCATTATCACTCATGCCGGAGGGCCGGGAGTGATGCTGACAGATGCGTTGAGTAAAGGCGGACTGAATGTGCCTAAGCTGGAGGGAGAAGTAGCCGAGGAACTAAAAGCCCAACTATTCCCCGGTGCTGCCGTCGGAAATCCTATTGATATTCTGGCTACCGGAACACCGGAACATCTGCGCCTTTGCATTGACTACTGCGAGGAAAAGCTTGACAATATAGACGCCATGATGGCCATCTTCGGAACTCCGGGATTGGTTACTATGTTTGAAATGTATGATGTGCTTCACGAAAAGATGCAGACTTGCAAGAAACCGATTTTTCCCATTCTTCCTTCCATTAATACAGCCGGAGCAGAGGTTTCCGCCTTCCTGGCAAAAGGGCATGTGAATTTTGCAGACGAAGTGACCTTGGGTACTGCCCTTTCACGTATCGTCAATGCTCCTAAACCGGCAGTTCCTGAAATAGAACTGTTCGGAGTGGACGTTCCGAGGATTCGTCGTATTATTGATTCTATTCCGGAGGATGGTTATATCGCTCCCAATTATGTACAGGCATTGTTGCACGCTGCCGGTATTCCGTTGGTAGATGAATTTGTTTCCGACAATAAAGAGGAGATAGTAGCTTTTGCCCGTCGGTGCGGATTTCCGGTAGTTGCCAAGGTTGTTGGTCCTGTGCACAAATCAGATGTCGGTGGTGTCGTTTTGAACATTAAAAGTGAGCAACATCTGGCACTGGAATTCGATCGTATGATGCAGATACTTGATGCAAGAGCAATTATGGTACAGCCGATGCTGAAAGGTACGGAACTGTTTGTTGGCGCAAAATATGAAGAGAAGTTCGGTCACGTGGTACTTTGTGGTTTGGGAGGTATTTTTGTGGAGGTGCTGAAAGATGTATCTTCCGGTTTGGCTCCGCTTTCTTACGAAGAAGCTTATTCAATGATTCATTCTTTGCGTGCTTATAAAATCATTCAGGGAACACGTGGGCAAAAGGGAGTCAACGAAGATAAATTTGCTGAAATTATTGTCCGTTTGTCCACTTTACTACGTTTCGCTACAGAGATCAAAGAAATGGATATAAATCCGCTCTTAGCAACAGAAAAGGCCGTTGTAGCAGTTGACGCGCGTATCAGAATAGAAAAATAGGACTATTCTTTCATTCATTGAGACATATTTACTATCTTTCCGCTGTGATTTTGCCTACATTTGGTAACTCAAACGGAAGGATAGAAAATACGTATATTTATGAAGAAAGTTCTCATATTTTTAATCTGTTTAATCGGCTATCAGATCGGCTGCCATGCGCAAATGGCGGACGAGCATTATTATTTCAAAAATCTTAGTGTACAGAACGGGTTATCTCAAAATACGGTCAATGCGATTTTGCAGGATAAGCAGGGCTTTATGTGGTTCGGCACAAAAGATGGTTTGAATAGATATGACGGTTTGTCATTCCGCAAATTCAAACATGATGACCGCACACGGCGGAGCATTGGTAATAATTTTATCACAGCTCTTTATGAGGACTCAAAAGGAGATATCTGGGTAGGTACGGATGTAGGACTTTATATCTATAATCCGGAAAAAGATTCTTTCCGTCATTTTGCTGAATTGAGCGCAGAAAACACGAAAATAGAGCATACCGTAACTGCAATCTCCGGAGACAACAAAGGATGTGTCTGGGTAGCGGTAGAGTCGCAGGGACTATTTTGTTATGATCTGGAGGAAGGAACACTCCAGAACCACACATTGAAGAACTTTTCTTTTATCTCCACCAATGTCCAGTCTTTTGTTTTCGATAATAGCGGAACCCTTTGGATTGGTTGCTATGGTGATGGACTTTTCTATTCGAAAGACCGTTTGCAAACCCTTCATCCTTATGTATCACCTGTAGACGATCAAAAAACTTATGAGAATGATGTCGTGATAGGTCTGGTGAAAGGAGCATATAATTGTCTATATATAGGCTCTTTAAAAGGAGGAGTGAAAGAACTGAACCTGACCTCTAACAAACTGCATGATTTACTCTCTAAAGATGAAAGTGGAGAGGCTGTTTTTTGTCGTGAACTGCTGGTAGCTTCTGACAACGAATTGTGGATTGGCGCAGAATCGGGACTTTATATTTATAATCTCCGAATGGGTAAGTATGTTCATTTGCGCAGTTCGATCAACGACCCTTATTCTTTATCCGACAATGCTATTTATTCATTGTGTAAGGATCGCGAGGGTGGTATCTGGATTGGCTCTTATTTTGGCGGTGTGAATTACTATCCTCGTTTTTATACGTATTTCGAGAAATATTATCCCAAAGGGACTGATAATGGTTTGCGTGGGAAACGAGTACGTGAGTTCTGTCAGGATAATCAAGGTATTCTGTGGATTGGTACGGAGGACGGTGGTCTGAATCGTTTCAACCCCAAGACCAAAACATTCTCCTTCTTTACACCCAGTAGTGCTTTTACCAATGTGCATGGTTTATGTTTAATTGGAGATCATCTTTGGGTAGGAACCTTTTCAAAAGGAGTGAAAGTAGTAGATACGCGTACGGGAGCTATCGTGAAAACCTATCAGAAAACGGATTCTCCCCGTTCATTGATAGATAATAGTGTTTTCTCTATTTGCTGCACAACGACCGGTGATATTTACCTGGGAACTTTATTCGGCTTGCTCCGATATAATAAACAGTCTGATGATTTCGACCGGATACCGGAACTGAACGGTCGGTTTGTGTATGACATAAAGGAGGACTCCGGAGGAAATCTATGGTTGGCAACTTATGCTAATGGAGCCTATTGCTACAATGTGAGTGAAAAGAAATGGAAGAATTATTTGCACGATGAAAATAACCCGAAGAGTCTCCCGTATGATAAGGTATTAAGTATCTTTGAAGACTCTCACCGACAAATCTGGTTGACTACTCAAGGAGGAGGTTTTTGTCGTTTTCAGCCGGATACGGAGACATTTGCCAATTATAATTTGTCGGCCGGACTGCCGAACGATGTTGTATACCAGATTGTGGAGGACAAAGAAGGATTTTTGTGGTTGACAACTAATAACGGTTTGGTCTGCTTTCAACCTACTACCGGAATGATGAAGGTATATACCACCTCCAATGGCTTGTTGGGCGACCAGTTTAATTATCGTTCAAGCTTTGAAACTGAGGATGGTACGATTTATTTGGGTAGCATCGATGGTTTTATAGCCTTTAATCCCAAGAATTTCTCCGAGAACAAGTTTCTCCCGTCTATTGTAATTACTGATTTCTTTCTGTTTGGAAAGGAAGTATATGCTGGTGAACCGGGCTCTCCGTTGGAAAAGAGTATCACTTTCTCTGACCAGCTTGTTCTCCAGTCTAATCAGAATTCTTTCTCTTTCCGTGTAGCCGCGCTGGATTTTCAGGCTCCTAAGACAAGTCGGATTATGTATAAGTTGGAAGGCTTTGATACAGACTGGTTGACAGTTGGTGAAAGCCCTATTGTTACCTACTCCAATCTTCGATATGGTGATTATACCTTCCGGGTGAAAGTTGCCAATAGTGATGGAGTATGGAGTGACGATGAAGTGGTATTGGAAGTACATATTCTTCCTCCTTTCTATCTTTCTATATGGGCGTATTGTGCGTATGCTTTGCTGATTATCGGTTGTTCTTTACAAATTGTTGTGTATTTCAAGAGACGCAGTAATAGCAAACATCGACGACAGATGGAGAAATTCGAGCAGGAGAAGGAACGTGAAGTTTACCATGCAAAGATTGATTTCTTTACGAATGTGGCCCATGAGATACGTACACCGCTAACATTGATTAAAGGTCCGTTGGAAAACATTATATTGAAGAAACAGGTCGATGCGGAAACGCGGGAAGACCTGAATGTAATGAAGCAGAATACGGAACGATTGTTGAATCTGACTAACCAGTTACTTGACTTCCGTAAAACGGAAAGTCAGGGATTCCGCTTGAATTTTGCGAAATGCAATGTAACGGAGGTACTGAAAGAGACTCATGTGCGTTTCACTTCCCTTGCCAAACAGAAAGGTTTGGAATTCACCTTGCAAGTGCCTGAAAAGGATTTTTATGCACATGTGAACCGGGAGGCGTTTACGAAGATTATCAGTAATCTGTTGAACAATGGGGTGAAGTATGCTGAAAGCTACGTACATATATCTTTGGAGGTGTCGGAAGCGGATGATAATAATTCATTCCGTATTCGTACAGAGAATGATGGAGTAATTATTCCTAATGAGATGAAAGAGGAAATTTTCAAACCTTTCGTTCGTTTTAATGAAAAAGAAGACGGAAAGGTGACTACTGGAACAGGAATCGGCTTAGCTCTTTCCCGTTCATTGGCAGAACTGCATCAAGGAACCCTGGCTATGGGAGAAGGGGAAGAAAATAATACCTTCTGTCTGACTTTGCCGATAGTTCAGGATATGACAATCACTTTAACACCGGAACCGGAAGCAGGAATGGACAAGATGAGCGAAATTCCTGCTGGAGAGGCGGAAAAGAAAGATAACCGTCCTACAGTGCTGGTTGTGGAAGATAATCCGGATATGCTTGCCTTTGTAGTGCGTCAGCTATCGAAAGAATATGCTGTATTGACTGCTACTAACGGGGAGGAAGCGTTACAAGTGTTGGATGGTAATTATGTGAATCTAGTGGTTAGTGACGTTGTGATGCCTGTGATGGATGGTTTTGAACTATGTAAGAGAATAAAGTCAGATTTGAATTATAGTCATATTCCCGTTATACTGTTGACTGCGAAGACGAATATCCAGTCTAAGATAGAGGGAATGGAATTGGGAGCAGACGCATATCTGGAGAAACCTTTCTCTGTGGAATATTTGCAGGCTTGTGCTTCCAGCCTTATTCAGAATAGAGAGAAACTACGTAAGGCTTTTGCACAGTCTCCTTTTGTGGCTGCCAATACGATGGCGTTGACAAAAGCTGACGAAGATTTTATAAAGAAGTTGAATGAGGTTATCCAAGTGAATTATAGTAATCCGGAATTTAGCATGGATGATATGGCGGATAGCCTGAATATGAGCCGTTCCAATTTCTATCGGAAGATAAAGGGCGTCTTGGATTTGAGTCCGAATGAATATCTTCGTCTGGAGCGTTTAAAGAGAGCTGCTCAATTATTGAAAGAGGGAGAAAACCGGGTAAATGAGATTTGCTATATGGTAGGGTTTAATTCTCCGTCTTATTTTGCCAAGTGTTTCCAGAAGCAATTTGGAGTGTTACCCAAAGATTTTGTAAGTTAATATTAATTTATAGCTATAAAGATAAGGTAAAAAGGAGCTTTTAAAGGAATGATTTGATGAAAAAGTATGTAAATTTGTTCGTTTTCGTATTCATGATAGGTGCTTGTCTTTCGCAGGGGAGAGCACAGACAAAGTCTGCGGTGAGTTATAAGAATCCGGTTGTAGATATTGCCATGCCCGACCCTACGGTGATTAAAGCTGCAGATGGTTATTTTTATGTGTATGCTACCGAATCTACCAGAAACGTTCCGATCATGAAGTCGAAAGATTTGGTGGAATGGACGTATTGCAACACTGCATTCACGAATAAAACTCGTCCCAGGTTTGAACCTAAAGCTGGAATTTGGGCACCTGACATTAATTATATTAACGGTAAATATGTGCTTTATTATGCAATGTCGGTGTGGGGAGGAGAACAAACGTGCGGAATTGGGGTAGCTACGGCCAACTCTCCGCAGGGACCTTTTACGGATCATGGTAAGATGTTTCGTAGCAATGAGATTGGTGTACAGAACTCGATCGATCCCAGTCTCCTGCAGTATGAGGGGAGAAACTATTTGGTATGGGGCAGCTTCCGGGGAATATATGTTATTGAACTGACTGCGGATGGGCTGTCGATCATGTCGGGAGCGAAAAAAAAGAGAATAGCGGGAACTGCTTTTGAAGCTGTTTATATCCATAAGCACGGCGATTATTATTATATGTTTGCCTCCATAGGAAGTTGTTGTCAAGGAGTGAAAAGTACATATAAAGTCGTAGTGGGACGTTCCAAGAAAGTATGGGGCCCGTACAAAGACAAGACTGGTAAACCGATGTTGAAAAATGGTTATTCTTTGGTGATAGGTGCGAATGATCATTTTGTAGGCAATGGGCACGGTTCGCAGATTATCCGGGATGATGCCGGACAAGACTGGCTTCTGTATCATGGATTTTCAAGATCAACTCCGGAGAACGGACGTATTCTGTTGTTGGACCAGATCAAGTGGGACCAAGAAGGTTGGCCTTACGTAGAGGGAGGATCTCCTTCTTACGAAACACAAAAAGCACCTGTATTTAATAACTGATTTTCAAATAAACCAATTATAATCTTAAATACCACAAGCATGAAACATACCCCTATTAGCAGGCGGGATTTTCTAAAGAATTTAGGCATAGCCGGGGCTGGCACTCTTCTTGCAGCAAGCCCTTGGCTTTCTGCTTTTTCGGAGGTGATGAACACCTCAAACGAGAAGTGTCGTCTGGCAATTATCGGGCCTGGTTCCCGGGGACGGTTTTTAATGGGATTTTTAGCTAAGAACCCCAAAGTCGATATTGTAGCATTGTGCGACATTTATAAACCGTCTATTGAGAACGCATTGAAACTTGCACCTAATGCCAAAGTGTATGGTGACTACCGGGAAGTGTTGGAAGATAAGTCGATAGATGCTATACTCGTAGCTACTCCTCTTAGCTCGCATTGTAAGATCGTATTGGATGCTTTCGACGCAGGAAAGCATGTGTTCTGTGAAAAGTCAATAGGTTTCACGATGGAAGAGTGTTACCGTATGTATCAGAAGCATCGTAGCACGGGAAAGATTTTCTTCACAGGACAACAGCGTCTGTTCGATCCTCGTTACATTAAAGCAATGGAGATGATTCATGCAGGTACCTTTGGTGAAATAAATGCCATCCGTACTTTCTGGAATCGGAATGGGGATTGGAGACGTTCGGTTCCTTCACCCAATTTGGAACGCCTGATAAATTGGCGTCTTTACAAAGAGTTCTCAAAAGGACTGATGACGGAACTCGCTTGCCATCAACTTCAGATCGGAAGCTGGGCTTTGCGTAAGATACCCGAAAAGGTGATGGGACACGGTGCCATCACTTATTGGAAAGACGGCAGAGATGTGTATGACAATGTGAGCTGTGTATATGTGTTTGATGATGGGGTAAAGATGACATTTGACTCTGTTATTTCCAATAAATTCTATGGACTGGAAGAACAGATCATGGGTAATCTTGGAACGGTAGAACCGGAAAAGGGAAAATATTACTTTGAAAGTGTAGCTCCTGCACCGGCCTTCCTGCAAATGGTGAATGACTGGGAAAACAAGGTGTTTGATTCTCTGCCTTTTGCCGGAACAAGCTGGGCGCCGGAAACTGCAAACGAAAACAAAGGAGAATTTATTATCGGAGAACGTCCCAAGAGCGATGGTACATCATTGTTGTTGGAAGCTTTTGTTGAGGCCGTCATAACACAAAAACAACCTAAAAACATCGCAGAAGAAGGGTATTATGCAAGTATGCTCTGTTTGTTGGGACATCAGGCATTGGAAGAAGAACGGACACTCTATTTCCCTGATGAGTATAAAATAGACTATCTGAACCATCAATCTGTAAAAACACCCGAAGCAATATGAAAGACACGATTGTAACCGCACGACGTAAGAAAATAGAGTTAATCACTTTACTCGTTTGTTTCGTAGTATCTAATTTGCTACATCTTTATGCAATTATTGCTTATCATGCACCATTTACGGAGATGATAACGTCTATTTTTTATATAATTATATTTACTTTTGTGCTTTATGCTTTCTGGGGGATTTTGCGTCTCTTGTTTTATGGAATGCAAGCACTGTTTAAAAAGAAAAGCAGGAGTTGATAGTTTTCTTGCATAATTTTAAAGAAGAACTTAATCAATATCAATGAAAATAAATAATTTATGGTAACACGAAGGGATTTTTTGAAAACGATGTCGATGGCTTCAGCCGGATTGGCATTGGGAACCGGTGATTTATTACATGCGCAAACTGCTTCACCTAAAAAAGGAAGAGGTGACAAAGTGAAGATTGCTTATATCGGCATTGGTAACCGTGGAGAGCAGATTATTGAAGACTTTGCACGGACAGGTATGGTGGAAGTGGTGGCTTTATGTGATGTAGATATGGGTGCCAAACATACACAAAAGATAATGGCTAAATATCCGAAAGCAAAGCAGTTTAGGGATTTCCGCCAAATGTTTGATAAGGCCGGTAACGAATTTGATGCTGTAGCAATTGCTACTCCCGACCATTCGCATTTCCCGATCAGTATGCTGGCTTTGGCATCCGGAAAGCACGTATATGTAGAGAAACCGCTGGCACGTACCTTCTATGAAGCGGAACTGTTGATGCAAGCTGCGCTTAAACGTCCGAACTTGGTTACTCAAGTAGGAAATCAGGGACATTCTGAAGCAAACTATTTCCAGTTTAAAGCCTGGATGGATGCGGGAATTATCAAAGACGTTACTGCTATCACTGCCCACATGAATAACCCACGTCGTTGGCATAAATGGGACACTAATATTTATAAACTTCCTTCCGGTCAGCAACTGCCGAAAGATCTGGATTGGGACACTTGGCTCGGAGTTACTCCTTATCACGAGTATAATAAAGATTATCATTTGGGACAATGGCGTTGTTGGTATGATTTTGGTATGGGAGCATTGGGCGACTGGGGAGCACATATCCTCGACACGGCTCACGAATTTCTGGAACTGGGATTGCCATACGAAGTCACTATGCAATATGCAAAAGGGCATAATGATTACTTCTTCCCGTATTCTTCCACGATTCTCTTCCGTTTCCCGCAACGTAAAGGAATGCCACCGGTAGATATTACCTGGTATGATGGTTTGGATAATCTTCCTCCTATTCCTGCCGGTTATGGAGTTTCGGGACTAGATCCGAACATCCCGGTAACTAATCAGGGAGATACTCCGAAATCTAAGTTGAATCCTGGAAAGATCATTTATACTAAGGATTTGATCTTCAAGGGTGGTAGTCATGGAAGCACTTTGTCTATAATTCCGGAGGAGAAAGCAAAAGAGATGGCAGACAAGTTGCCGAAGGTTCCTAAAAGTCCTTCCAATCACTTCGAGAACTTCTTGTTGGCATGTAACGGTATTGAAAAGACACGCTCACCGTTCGAAATCAATGGAGTGTTGAGTCAGGTATTCTCACTGGGTGTGATGGCTCAACGACTTAATACACAGTTGTTCTTTGATCCTCGTACGAAGCAGATTACAAATAATGAATTTGCTAATGCAATGCTGGCGGGACTTCCACCGCGTAAAGGTTGGGATGAATTTTATAAATTATAAATAGAAAATAGCCTTTTCCATTCCTTCTTCGAATATAAGGGAGTGGGAAAGACTAATCAATGATTATGAAGAAGAATATCGTATTAACTTTACTTTTATTCTGTGCCGCTTCTTTAGGTGCGCAGAATTGGGAACCTCTTTTCAATGGGAAAAACCTGAAAGGATGGAAGAAATTGAATGGCAAAGCCGAGTATAAAATTGTAGATGGTGCCATTGTCGGTGTATCTAAAATGGGAACACCCAATACTTTTTTGGCAACGACAAAGAATTATGGTGACTTTATCCTTGAGTTTGACTTCAAGGTAGATGACGGTTTAAATTCCGGAGTACAGCTTCGTAGTGAAAGCAAGAAAGATTATAAGAAAGGTCGTGTACACGGTTATCAGTTTGAGATCGATCCTTCCAAACGCGCTTGGTCAGGTGGTATCTATGATGAGGCACGTAGAAACTGGCTTTATCCTTTGACGCTGAATCCGTCGGCAAAAACCGCTTTTAAGAATAATGCATGGAATAAAGCTCGTATTGAGGCTGTGGGTAACTCAATCCGTACTTGGATAAACGGAGTACCTTGTGCTAATATCTGGGATGATATGACTCCTGTGGGCTTCATTGCTTTGCAAGTGCATGCCATTGGAAATGCGGCAGATGAAGGTAAAACTGTTAGTTGGAAAGATATCCGCATTTGTACGACAGACGTAGAACGCTATCAGACACCGGAAGCGCAAGCTGCACCGGAAGTGAATCTGATTGCCAACACGATTTCTCCGAATGAAGCAAAAGAAGGATGGACTCTATTATGGGATGGTAAGACTACTGATGGATGGAGAGGAGCTAAGCTTTCTACTTTCCCTGCAAAAGGCTGGAAGATAGAAGATGGAATTCTGAAAGTAATGAAGAGTGGTGGCGCTGAATCTGCTAATGGCGGTGATATTGTGACTACCCGTAAATACAAGAACTTTATTCTGAAAGTAGATTTTAAGATTACCGAAGGTGCCAATAGCGGAATTAAATATTTCGTAAACCCGGATATGAATAAAGGTGCAGGCTCTGCTATCGGTTGTGAATTCCAGATTCTTGATGATGACAAACATCCTGATGCAAAACTGGGTGTGAAAGGTAACAGAAAGCTAGGTTCGTTGTATGATTTGATTCCGGCTCCTAAGAATAAACCTTTCAACAAGAAAGAGTTTAATACTGCTACCATTATCGTAAAAGGTAACCATGTAGAACATTGGTTGAACGGAGTTAAATTGATTGAATATGATCGTAACAATGATATGTGGAATGCATTGGTAGCATACAGTAAATATAAAAACTGGCCTAATTTCGGAAATCCGGAGGAAGGAAATATACTTCTTCAGGATCACGGAGACGAAGTATGGTTCAAGAACGTGAAAATTAAAGAACTGAAGTAAGGCGTATTCCATATTATTGTGGAAGATACGTCAAAATTCTTTACGACTTTTTATTCAGGCACGGATTGCGCGAATTTCACGGTTGTTCTAATGAAATAGCAATCGTGTAATTTGGGTAATCCGTGCCTAATTTGTCCTGCTATACGATGCAAGTCCCTATTCAACATATGTATAAGCCGTCCCATGAAGGCAGTGGACTGCTTTATGCCTGGTTTCTTTCCATGCATACACGGGTGGATATTATCCTGTATAGCAAGAAAACGGAAGGAGAATTGTTGTTTGTGGTCAATTGTATTTATGATGCATTGTGCCGATTGGAAAAGATGGCGAACTTTTATAATCCGGTCAGTGAATTGGCTTATGTCAACCGGACAGCTTTTGTTTCTCCAGTCGTTCTTAGCGAAGAACTCTATTCAATGATTGATTTATGTCTGGAATATAATGGGAAGACTCTGGGGTGTTTTGATATTACAGTCCATTCAGAAAATTACAATCAGAACACGATACAATCGGTCCATTTATCAGCTGAAGATCATAGTATTTATTTTTCAAGACCGGGAGTTGCTGTCAACTTATCCGGTTTCCTCAAAGGGTATGCTTTGGAAACAATTAAAAGCATATTGAATGAGTGCATGATAGAAAATGCATTGATAAATATGGGAAACAGTTCCGTCCTTGCTTTAGGTAATCATCCGGTAGGAACGGGATGGAAAGTCAATAATATACTTCTTCATAATGAGTGTCTTACAACCTCTGGTAATGACTCTCCTGAACGTCGGCATATTGTTTCTCCTCGAGATGGAAAATTGGTGGAAGGTGCTCGACAGATATCTGTAGTTACAACTAATGGGGCAATAGGAGAAATATTGTCTACCGCTTTGTTTGCTGCTGACAGCGAACAAACTAAAGCTTTGATGGGTATATATGCACAATGTCGTGTATATATATATCCACCATGCTGAATATATATACTCACCGTGCTGGACATATATACCCATCATATTGGTCATATATATATCCAATGATACTTATCCAACTATATCTGACGGCCTTTTTGAACATATTCTGCTATTTATAGGTCGGTTTCTTTTATCCGTTTAATTGCTTTTTGCCTTACTTTGCGTTATTAATAGTCAATCTAATGTGTATATGAAAAATAAAATTTTATTGCTGGGCTTATTTTGTTGTAGCCTGATTGCGGCAAAAGCACAAGTTTTACTCGACAAAGGAACCGGAAAAAATAGTTTTCCTATTGTTTCTTCATCAACAAATGCAGTTATTTGCTTTGACGGAAAAGATGCAACTGTAGTACGTAAGAGTGCTTCTCTTTTTGTGGATGATGTTCGTCGTGTGACGGGGCAAGAGTTGAAAATGGAGGAAAGCAAGCCCGGAAAAGTATCTGCGCGGTATGCGATTATTGCCGGTACTATAGGAGAAAGCGGATGGATTGATGCTTTGGCATCGAGAAATAAAATAGATACAGCTGCCATTGCCGGAAGTTGGGAACGTTATATGATAGAGGTGGTCAACAATCCCGTTCCGGGCATCAAGAAAGCAATTGTCGTAGCTGGAAGTGACAGACGTGGTACTGCTTACGGACTTCTTTCCATATCAAAGGCAATAGGAGTATCTCCCTGGTATTGGTGGGCAGACGCTCCAATCAAACAGCAAAAACAAGTTAGTGTAAAAGTTGATAAGTTCATTTCTAAAACACCGTCTGTCAAGTTCAGAGGAGTATTTATCAACGATGAGGACTGGGGGCTTTATCGTTGGTCGAAACGCAATTTTGAAAAAGAACGTGGAAACTTCGGACCGAGAACGTATGCAAAAGTGTGTGAACTGCTGTTGCGTCTTCAGGCTAATTATCTTTGTCCGGCTATGCATGACGCATCCATGGCATTCCACCGTATTCCTGAAAATCGCCTGGTAGCGGATAGCTTTGCTATTGTCATGGGGTCCTCCCATTGTGAACCGTTATTGTTTAATACGGCAAGTGAGTGGAAGCGTGATAAAATGGGTGAATGGGACTATATCAATAATAAGGATGGAGTCAACAAAGTGTTGAAATCACGTGTAGATGAATGTGCTCCGTTTGAAAATGTATATACTTTGGCTTTGCGTGGATTGCACGACCGGGCAATGAATGCAAGCAATAATATGAGCGATAGAAAGGAAATGCTTCAGGAAGCTTTGATGGCACAAAGGCAAATGTTGGTGGATGCAATCGGCAAGCGTGCGGAAGATATTCCTCAAGCCTTTACTCCTTATAAAGAAGTACTCGATGTATACGATCAGGGATTGGAACTTCCGGATGATGTGACTATTATTTGGCCGGATGATAATTATGGATATATGAAACGTTTGAGTAGTCCGAAAGAGCAGAAACGTTCCGGACGTTCGGGAGTATATTATCATTCTTCTTATCTGGGTAAACCTCATGATCATCTTTGGATGAACACAACTTCACCCACATTAATGTATGAAGAACTACGTAAAGCATACGACTTGACGGCCGACCGTATCTGGCTGCTCAATGCCGGAGACATCAAATCATGTGAATTTGCTGTTGATTACTTCCTGACGATGGCTTTTGATATTGATTCATTCAACTTTGAAAGAGCGGCAAATTATCGTACCGAATGGTTATGTGGCATGTTAGGCAACGATTACCGCAATGAATATCAGGATGTAATAAACTCTTTCTATAAACTGGCCTTTGCACGTAAACCGGAGTTTATGGGATGGGGTTATCAGTGGGCTACTGACAAACACGGAAGAGAACGGAATACAGATACTGATTTCTCACTTGCCAATTATCGTGAAGTGGATACTCGTCTGGCTGAATATCGTCGGATAGGGAATATGGCAGAGAAAATTCTGAAAGCTCTGCCGGAAGATAAGAAGGCATGTTATTATCAATCATTATATTATCCGGTCAAAGGATGTGAACTGTTGAATCGTATGATTCTCAATGGACAAAGAAATCGTTGGTATTCTATTCAGCAAAGAGCAACTACTACAGAACTGGAGAAAATGACCAAGGCTTGTTATGATAGTCTGGAAGTAATAACAAAAGGATATAACTCATTACTTGGAGGTAAATGGGATCATGTAATGACCATGAAACAGGGATTTGCCGCAGCCTACTTTGAACTCCCGGCTCTGCGGAAGGTTAATCTGGCATCTACAGCCTCTTTGGGTATATTAGCTGAAGGAGAAGACATTTTGAAGGGGCAGAAAAGCTTCCATTCACTGCCGTCTTTCAACACATATTTCCGTCAATCATATTACGTAGACGTTTTTAATAAAGGAGCGACTCCTTTGAAATGGAAAGCATCAGTTTCAGATAACTGGATTCTGCTAAGTCAGAAAGCCGGAGAAACTGCTACAGAAAATCGTATAGAAGTCTCAATTGACTGGGCTAAGATTCCGATTGGTGAGAAAATATTCGGAACATTGGAAATTGCATCTGATCGCGGTGAGAAGGAGAATGTCTATATTTCTGTCTTCAATCCTTCCTCTCCTTCATTAGCCGAAATGGATTCTTTATTTGTAGAACACAACGGATATGTTTCCATTGATGCTGCCGGTTTCCACCGGAAAGTAGAGAACAAAGCTATTCAAATGAGAACGATTCCTAATTTGGGAATAGAAAATACAGCTATTCAGCTAGGTGATCCGACAGCCGCTCCACAGCGGACTGCAGGTCGCAGTACGCCTCGTCTGGAATATGATTTCTATACATTCGAACAAGGTTCGGTTGATGTTTATACGTATGTACTACCTACATTTACTCTAAGTAAGGATCGTGGATATGCCGGACATGAAGCGACGAATGTGGAAACGAAATATGGAGTATGTATTGATGAAGGTCCTGTAATGAACCCTTCCACTTCTTCTTTTGAGTATGCACAAATCTGGTACGAAAGTGTGTTGAAGAACTGTAGAATAAACAAGACCACTTTGCATATCGATAAACCGGGTAAGCACACAGTGAAAATTATATGTGGCGACGCCGGAACTGTCCTGCAAAAGATCGTTTTGGACTTCGGAGGAATGAAGCGTTCTTATTTGGGACCACAGCCGACAAGACAGGGGAAATAGTAAGCTGAATGAAATATATACAGCTATGAAAAACACTTTTTTTATGTTATTTTTCTCCATGGCTATTTCATTTATAGCGTGTGGGGGCGGTGGGGAGAATGATGAGAATTTACCTACCGATAACGGGAATACGGAGAAACCAAAGGACGACGAATCCCAAGAACCTGTGCTCTGTAGCATCACACCTATAGGGGAATTGAATCAGGGGACTCCTATTATAAATTCTCATACAGATGTTACGAAACGTTCTTCATTGATGATGAATTATCGGATGTTTGTGACTATGGAATCTTCTTATCCTCGCTATCCTCGTATAAAAAAGATGAAGAATGGCGACTATATTTTGTTCTATCACAATGGTAGTGCTAATAATAATATTGGTCGGCGTTGTGTTTATGCACTTAGTAAGGATATGAAAACGTGGATCAATAAAGGAGAGATATTTAATAGTTATGACATTATCGATAGCAAAGGCAATAAGAATATACATTGCTATGCTAATTGCGATGGACTGGTGCTTTCTAATGGAGATATATTGGCAGTTGCATCTTACAGGGCTAATTCCGGTTATCGCGATTTACCGGAAGATGCAGGAATTGAATTAAGGCGCAGTACGGATAATGGTGTCACTTGGAGTGAACCTGTCAAGATATATCAGGGAGTTAATTGGGAACCTTTCTTGTTGGAGTTGCCTACAGGTGAATTACACTGTTACTTTACAGATAGCAGTCGTACTGGTTTGGAAGGACATGGCACAGATACAGGTACAGCAATGGTTGTTTCTACTGACGGTGGAAAAACATGGAGACCGGACTTTAGCTCTTCTCCTTATTATGTATTGCGAATGAGGTGGGAGAAAAACGGAATTGTCGGCTATAATCATCAGATGCCTTCTGTTGTGAGACTCAATGATAACAAAGGATTAGCTGCTGCTGTGGAAACCAATAATTCAGGATATCATATTTCACTTTGTTATTCAGATAAAGACGAATGGGAATATTTGGCTGCCGACCAGGAAGGACCTGCCGATAGTAATAATTGTGTTTTCTCCGGTATGGGACCATATTTGGGACAGTTTCCTTCGGGAGAAACCGTCCTTTCGTATGAATCGTCAAGTAAATATACTCTTAAAATAGGAGATACTACTGCGCGTAATTTCGGTAGTGCTTATCAACCTTTTTCAGGTGGTTATTGGGGATCATTTTGTATTATTGATTCGCACACTCTGGTTGGAACTAATATTAAAGCGAAAGAAGGACCGGTTCAGATGGCACAGTTTGTACTTAATCATCGTATTGATGCCGTGAAAAGAAAGGTAACGGTAGATGGTAACAATAAAGAGTGGGCAAATACAGATCATGCACTCTTTGTGGGCAGTCAGTCACAAGCACAAGGAACGTTACGCTGTTCGCATGATGATGATAATATTTATTTTCTGTTAGAAGTACTTGATCGAAACTTGCTAGCCTCTGATTACGCTTCCTTATACATATCTCCTGTGAGTAATAATAAGCTGTCAAAAGGGGCTTGCTGCATACAAGTAACAATGAATGGACTGAAGAATTGTGAAATATATGATGCATCATGGAAAGAAGCGCAATTGGATGCCCAGGTCAAAACCTATGTCTGCGATGAAACAAACGAGAGGCGTATTGATAATTATGGATATATTGCTGAAGTTGCTATTCCACGTTCAAAATTGACTATCACTTCCGGGCAAGTACTTGTCAATTTTTCTATTACAAAGCGGAATTCGGTAGATGCCATTTGTGATGTTGCATCTACAAGTACGGCACGTTGGATACCGGTGACTGGGTTATGATTCGGAGAATTTAATATTGAATAATTAATTATATAGAACACTACGATTATGAAAAGGAATTATTTGATTTATGCCTTATTGATGACTGTTTTTTTCAGCTCAAATGTGATTTCTGCTCAAAATTATTTTGGAGATTTTCCTGTGAAGGCAGATCCAAAGACGGTTGGAAATAAATTGAGCAGACGTTTGATGGAAACTAAACACCAACTGTATTTTGATAGAGGAATACATTATGCAGAGGTGTGTACATGGTACGGAGCTCTTCGTTTTGCAGAATTGACAAATAATAAAGATTTGATAAAGCTATTGAGAAATCGTTTCGAATTATTGTTTCATCTGGAAAAAGAGCTTCTACCTCCACCGATTCACGTAGATCAAAATATGTTTGGTTGCTTACCTCTAAGATTCTATAATATAACGAAAGATAAGCGTTATTTAGATCTGGGACTGCCCTATGCTGACACTCAATGGGAGCTTCCTGCCAATGCGAATGAAGAGGAGCGTAAATGGGATAAAAAGGGATATTCTTGGCAAACTCGTCTTTGGATTGATGATATGTATATGATTACTATTGTGCAATCTGAGGCTTATAAAGCTACTGGTGATCCTAAGTACATAAATAGGGCTGCCAAAGAAATGGTTCTGTATTTGGACGAATTGCAACATCCCAACGGTCTTTTCTATCATGCACCGGATGTGCCTTATTATTGGGGACGTGGTGATGGTTGGATGGCTGTCGGTATGACGGAGTTACTTTATAACTTACCGGAAAAGGATCCTAATCGTGCACGTATCATGAAAGGTTACTTGTTGATGATGGATAATTTGAAGAAATACGTGAACAAGGACGGTCTTTGGAATCAGCTGATTACCGAACCGGATTTTTGGACAGAGACATCTGGTTCGGCAATGTTTGCTTATGCCATGATTGTGGGGGTCAATAACGGCTGGTTGAATAAAGAGGAGTATGCTCCAGTGGCACGCCGTGCATGGCTTGGCTTATGTAATTATATTAATGACAAGAATGATCTTACTGAGGTTTGTGTTGGAACCGGAAAGAAGAACAGTAAACAATATTATATGGATCGTCCCCGCATCGCCGGTGATTATCATGGACAGGCACCGATAATATGGTGTGCTTATGCATTATTGAATAAATAAAACAATAAAAGACCGGATACAGATCTAGGAGTTTTTTTATTCATAGTGTATTGTTGCTTTTAACATAACATATATTTATTTTTGAAGGGTCTGAAATTATAATGCTTGAATATGAAAAGAGAATTTTGTATTTTTATTGTACTTTTTTTAGTGTTTCATATACATGCTCAATTAGTATACCACGATGCTTCGAATTTTCCACTATTAGGAAGGGCGACAGAGAGTGTTGGGGCACGATATGAAAGGTTCCCGGATTCATTAAAGAATATTTCTCGTGCTCCATTATGGAATTTAAGCCGTAACTCTGCGGGAATGGCAATACGTTTCCGTAGTAATTCCACTACGATAGCAGCTAAATGGGTGGCTCTTTTTAATACCCACATGAATCATATGACTGATACTGGTGCAAAAGGTTTAGACCTTTACTGTCTTCAGAAGAATGGTGACTGGCGTTTTGTCAATAGTGCCCGTCCGAAAGGAAAAACAAATCAGGTCACCATTATAAAAAATATGCATCCTGAAGAAAGAGAATACATGCTTTATTTGCCATTGTATGATGGTCTTATTTCTTTGTCTATCGGAGTTGATTCTTTGGCTACTATTAGTCAGCCGTTAGTGGATTATCCAATTCGTAAGAATCCTGTTGTTTTTTATGGAACCAGCATTCTTCAAGGAGGTTGTGCTTCACGTCCAGGAATGGCACATACCAATATTATATCGAGAAGATTGAACCGTGAATGTATCAATTTAGGATTCAGTGGAAATGCATTTCTAGATTTGGAAGTAGCTAAAGTAATAGCTGAAGTAGAAGCTAGTGTTTTCGTTTTGGACTTTGTGCCTAATGCTTCTGTTGCAAAGATGAAAGAACGAATGGAAACATTCTATCGTATCATTCGTGGTAAACATCCGGATACACCAATTATTTTTATAGAGGATCCTATTTTTCCTCATACATTTTATGATGAAAGAGTTGCTAAAGAAGTGCGACGAAAGAATGATACGTTGAAAGAGATATTCAATCATTTAAAGAAAAGAAATGAGAAAAATATCATTCTTATTTCATCAAAGAATATGCTGGGAGAGGATGGAGAGGCTACTGTAGATGGTATTCATTTTACAGACTTAGGTATGATGAGATATGCTGATTTAGTTTGTCCGGTTATAAAGAAGGCAATTAGATAAAAATGGCTTGCTGTTAGCTTAGGATATAGTTATTATCTTAGAATAGTGGATTGTTGAAGAAGAAATTATCCAATAAAAGAAAGATATTGTTCAGATAAGTACTAATAAATGCTCTTCTGTGTTATCTTTGAATACTTTAGATTAGTTTGGGACTAATTTTTCATTTATTGACCTATATTTAATATCTTAAATACTCCTGATTCTCTACTTTTGTATCACACAATAGGGGCGCTAGTACCTTTTATAAAGATAATGATCATTATTATATAATACGAAATTTAGTTTTTAGATACAGTTAAAAAGATAGTTCAAAGGATAACGTTTTTATAGTATAAAACACAGGGTATTACTTAAATCTATATGTAATGAATTACAATTCAATTAAAAAAAATATTCGAGAAATTGGGCTAATGTTTCTTAGTGCAGGGCTTTTGCTTTTTTTATCATGTGGCTCTGATGATACTAAGGATGTTTCTGGTGAAGATGGGGATGTCAATTCGAACCAGTATTTACAAGTACAGCCTAATGGACTAAATGTAATTAAAGTTTCCAGTAGTGATGTGACACAAGTTGTGTACCCTTTCTCTGTAGAATTGAAGGGGGGCAGTGCGAGTGTCGCTCTTACTGCACAGTTGGAAGCGTGGAATGAAAAAGATCTGGAGGCATATAATAAAGAGGAAGAAACAGCTTATAAATTGTTGCCCTCTTCATTATATTCGATAAGTGCGCCACAGATTACTCTCGAACAAGGCATTGCTTCAAAGAAAGTAGAGGTGAAATTTGCTCCGGATAAAGTATTCACTGAGTTTAAAAAAAATGGAGTAGAATATGTTATTGCATTGAGACTTACTTCATCTGTTGCCAAGGTCCGTAAAAGTCAAAGCGATTTTCTTTTGCATATATCGTTTGATTATCCAACGGTTAGTTTGGTTATGCCATCACAGGAAATTAGTGTTAGTAAAATGTCAATGCCGGTTTCGGTGGATGCTACTTTTAATTGTAGGGCAGACGGAGAAATAAAGACTAATCCTTGGAACTTTACATGTACATTAGCAGTGCCTTCTAATGCGGAGGAACTGGTTGCTAAGTATAATGAGGATTATAAGACTTCTTATCGTCTTCTTCCTTCGGCTAACTATGATTTAGGAGAAGGGATATCTTTTAAAGCTGGAGAGAATGAAGCTACTGGAAGAATTACAGTGAAGCGTGAAGGTATGGAAGCTGTAAAATATTTGTTACCTGTACAGCTAAGGGAGGCTTCTCATGAAAGCGTTGCTCTTCATAATGAAATTTGTTATTTCAAAATAGGTATGACTTATACAAATCCGGTAATAACTTTTTCTAGTGCAGCCGATCCTACGGTTATTCGTACTGAAGAGGGGTTTTACTTGTATGCTACTCAAACTAACTCCTATTGGATTCCTATTTATTTCTCTAAAGATTTGGTTAATTGGGAATTTAAAAGAAGTGCTTTCAGGAATGCAACCAAACCTAAACCCGATGTACTTCCTGGTGGAGGTGCATTTTGGGCACCGGAAATTCGCTACATCAATGGAAAGTATGTGCTTTATTTCTCATGGGCAAAATGGGGGGATGGAAGCATCAGTTATACGGCGGTTGCTACCTCAGATAGTCCGGTTGGTGATTTCTTAAATGCTAAACCGTTGCTGATAACAGATGATTTCGGTTCTAATTGTATCGACCAATTCTATTATGAAGAAGATGGTAAGAAATATATGTTTGTCGGAAGTTTCAACGGTATCTATGTGACAGAACTTACGGATGATGGCCTTTCAGTGAAACGGGATGCTGATGGTAAGCTTGTACTGAAGAAACAGGTTTGCGGCAGGGCATTTGAAGGTACCAATATTTATAAAAAAGGTAAGTACTATTATTTGTTTGCATCTATTAATAACTGTTGTGATGGAATAAATAGTAGATATAAAGTTGTAGTAGGTCGTTCGGAGAAGCTTCTTGGTCCGTATGTAGATAGAAAAGGAAAAGATATGCTAGACAATTCTTGGGAGTTGGTGTTGGAAGGTGACGGTGAGACGTTCTTTGGTCCTGGTCATAATTCCATTATAATTCCGGACGATGCAGGTACAGATTGGATGATATATCATAGTTATGTAAAAGAGAATGGTGCGGTTGGAGGACGTCTGGGCATGCTTGATCGTATTGTGTGGTCGGCAGATGGCTGGCCGACTATTAGAAAATGTGTGCCTTCAAAGGGAGATTTACTGCCGGTATTTAATAACTGATATGTGTGAAACTATAGATAATATATAGACTTCTAAGTAAAACTAAAATTTAATGTATGAAAAAGAAAAGTGATTGGAGAACTCGGTTTATCCGATTATGTGCAGTGGTATTGCCATTGATCGTACTTTGCTTTACTGCTTGTAAGGATGAAGACAATGAAGAAAATCTTCCTTTCGATCCTACTAAGCCAGTGGTAATTACAGATTTTTCCCCAAAATCGGGTGGTATTGGTAACAATATTATATTGTATGGAGAAAATTTTGGGAATGATCCAAAAAAATTGAAAGTGATAGTTGGTGGTAAAGAGGCTAATATCATTTCAGTTAAGAACAATATATTGTATTGTGTAGTACCACGTATGGCTACTGAAGGTGATGTGGAAATTAGTGTGTATGATGACAATGGTGAAGAAGTGGCTTTTGCTGAAGCTGAAGAGAAGTTTACTTATGTGAAACAGTGGTTAGTTTCTACACTAGCTGGTCAACGTTTTGAGAACGAGAAAGATGCTGTCCAAGGTGAAGGTGCGTTCGATGCATGCGGATGTATAAAAGGGGCTACATGGTTTTCGTTTGATCCGCGCTCAAATTTCGACCATTTATATTTAACTTGCTATAAGGCTGGTGCTATTCGTTTGATTGATTTGGAAGAAAAAACGGTGACTATGCTTCCTCATTTAGCAAAGACAACGGATAGACCTGCACTTATTAACTGGACGACAGATGAAAATCAGGACATGATTGTTTCTTGTGATTTGGAGAAAGAGGGAAATATACATGTGTTGAAAACTCGTGTATCAGAGTTTAAGTCGGAAGTGAAATTAGGTCAAAAACATAAAGGTGTTACTGGTGCATTTGTTCATCCGAATACAGGTAAACTTTATTATACGATTTATCCGGATCAAGAAATTTATGAATATAATCTGGAAGATAAAACAACAACGAAAATAGCCAAGCACCCGCGGGTAAAGGAAACATTGCGTATGGTAGTTCATCCAACTGGTAAATATGCTTATTTGCTTCGTCAATATAATGAAAGAGGAAATGGGTATATCTCACGTATGGACTATAATTCTGCTGGACAGTTTACAACTCCCTATATTGTGGCAGGAAGTGCTAGTGGAAGCGGGTATCGTGATGGAGTAGGTAGTAAGGTTCAAATGAATGGTCCGACACAGGGAGTGTTTGTCAAGAATCCGGAATATTTAGGTGAAGAAGATGAGTATGATTTTTATTTTTGTGATGAACGCAATCATTGCATTCGTATTCTGACTCCTACAGGAAGAGTGGTAACATTTGCCGGGCGTGGAAATGACTCAAGTGATCCTGGCTTTGCAAACGGTGCCCTGCGTTCGGAAGCACGCTTTGCTTATCCTTGGGCGATTGCATACGATGAAAAGAGAAAATGCTTCTATGTAGGCGAAAGAGGTATGGATCGCGATGGGAAAGAGCAAGCGGTGATACGTAAAATTGCTATGGAAGAATAATAAATGATAAACACATATATTTTATGAGGAGTAAAAATTTAATTGCATGTATGTTATTGCTGCTCTTTTCCATAACCGTCTGGGCGCAGGAAAGTGCAATGATAACTGGAGTGGTGACCGATGAGAATAAGGAACCCTTAATTGGTGTGAATATTGCGATACAGAATATGCCTGGGTTGGGTGTTATTACTGATATAAATGGTCGATACAAAATAAAGGCATCTGCTTATGACAGACTTGTATTCTCATATATAGGTTATGAAACTGTGGTGGTATTGGTAAAAGAACAAAAAACCATCAACGTAAAAATGAAAGAAGCAGCTAGTACGATTATTGATGAAGTCGTAATTACAGGTACGGGAGCACAAAAGAAAATTGCAGTGACTGGTGCCATTACTAATGTGGATGTAGATGCGTTGAAATCGGTTCCTTCCACTTCTGTGGTGGATGGATTGGCTGGTGTTGTTCCGGGTGTAATGGCTATGCAAACTTCCGGACGACCAGGTAGTGTGTCCGAGTTCTGGATTCGTAGTATATCCACTTTTGGTGCTAATACAGCTGCATTGGTGCTTGTAGACGGATTCGAACGTGATATTGATGAAGTGAGCGTGGAAGATATTGAATCATTTACAGTGTTGAAGGATGCTTCTGCAACGGCTATTTATGGTAGTAAGGGAGCTAATGGTGTAGTCCTGATTAATACAAAGCGTGGTAAGGAAGGTAAAATTAATATTGATGCAAAGGTTGAAGGTTTCTATAGCACTTTTACAAAGGCACCAGAATTTGTAGACGGCTACACATATGCTTCTATGGCTAATGAAGCTCGTTTGACAAGAAATCAAGAGGCTTTGTATTCGCCATCAGAATTGGAACTGTTTCGTACACAACTTGATCCAGACCGTTTTCCGGATGTAGACTGGATGGATATGGTGTTACGTGACGGTGCTTGGAGCTCACGTGCTACGTTGAATATGCGTGGTGGTGGTAAAACAGCGCGTTACTTTGTTTCCGGAAGTTATCAGGATCAACAAGGTATGTATAAGACTGACAAAAGCCTTAAGGATTATAATACAAACGCACATTTCAGAAAATGGACGTACCGTATGAATGTGGATATTGATATTACGAAAACGACTCTGTTGAAGGTCGGGGTATCCGGTTCTTTGCGTAAGCAGAATGATACAGGTAGTGGTACAGATAATTTGTGGACTGTATTGATGGGATATAATTCTATCATGATGCCGGCAGAATATTCGGATGGAAAAATTCCGGGATGGGCAGATAAGGATGATAATATGAATCCTTGGGTAATGACTACACAATCCGGATATAATGAAAGTTGGAAGAATAATATTCAAACCAGTCTTACGCTGGAACAGAAATTGGATTTTGTAACTAAAGGATTGCGTTTTGTAGGTAGATTTGGATATGATACGTATAACTCCAATTGGATTAAACGTTATAAATCTCCGGCTGCTTACAAGGCCGACCGTTATCGTCAGCCAGATGGAACATTGAATTTCACGAAAATCAGAGACGAAAAAGTGATGTCGCAATCTTCCAATTCGGAAGGAGAAAAGAGAGAGTTCTTTGAATGGGAACTGCACTATAGTCGTGCTTTCAAAACTCATCATGTTGGAGGTGTACTGAAGTATACGCAGGCTTCTAAGATTTTTACTCAAAATATAGGTACAGACTTGAAGAACGGTATTCCTTATCGTAATCAGGGAATAGCCGGGCGTTTCAACTATAACTGGAATTATCGTTATTTTATTGATTTTAATTTCGGATACAACGGTTCGGAGAATTTCCACAAAGACCATCGTTTCGGATTCTTCCCGGCTATCTCTGGTGCATGGAATTTGGCTGAGGAACCATTCATGAAAAAGATTGCCGGAAAATGGTTGAATATGTTGAAAATCCGTTATTCTTATGGAAAGACTGGAAATGATGCTTTGTACGAAGGCAATAAGAGAGTACGTTTCCCCTATTTATATTCGATAGCAACCGATAATAATGTTTACCATTTTGAAGATATTGGAACTGGAGAGAAATTGTGGAATGGAAAATATTACTCAACAGTGGCTTCTCCAGCTATTTCGTGGGAAGTTGCTACTAAACAAGATTTGGGTATTGACTTTTCTTTCTTTAATGACAAACTGACTGGAGAGATTGACTACTTTAAAGAACGTCGCGACGGTATCTATATGACTCGTTCTTATATCCCTTATGAAGTGGGAATTGGTAATGCTTCGAAAGCAAATGTTGGTATTGTAGAAGCAAAAGGATTTGATGGTCATTTTGCATTCAAACAGAAATTTGGTAAAGTGAATTTTACGTTACGTGGTAATATTACTTACAGTAAGAATAAGGTGATAGAAAAAGATGAAGAGAACACCATTTATGAATATAAGTTGGACCAGGGACATCGTGTCAATCAGGCAAGAGGACTTATTGCTTTGGGGTTGTTCAAAGATTATGAGGAAATCAGAAATAGTCCGAAGCAAACCTTTGGTGAGGTGATGCCCGGTGACATTAAATATAAAGATATTAATGGTGATGGTATAATTGACTCGAATGACCGGGTGGCTATCGGTGCTACCACTCGTCCTAACTTGGTGTATGGATTTGGTTTTTCGGCCAAGTGGAAAGGGTTGGATTTCAATGCTCATTTCCAAGGAGCAGGTAAGTCGTCTTTCTTTGTCAAAGGTACAACTGTCTTTATGTTCCAAGGTGGTGACGGTTGGGGAAATGTCTTGAAGGAAATGGCAGAAAGCAACCGGTGGATTCTTGGTGAGAATGAAGATCCGAATGCGGAATTCCCCCGTTTGACTTATGGTGATAATGAGAATAACTATCAACAATCTAGTTATTGGTTAAGAGATGGTTCTTATCTTCGTCTGAAGACATTGGATATCGGCTATACCTTCCCGAAAGCTTGGGTTAATAAGATTCATTTGAATCAAGTACGTGTTTTCTTTATCGGAACCAACTTGCTGACATTCTCTCCGTTTAAATATTGGGATCCGGAGTTGGGAAGTGCGGACGGAAAGAAATACCCGTTAAGCAAGACGCTTTCGTTAGGCGTATCAGTTAATCTATAAACAAGAACAGAATATGAAGAAACTTATAATAAATTTAGGTTTTATATTAGGAGTGAGTACCATGGTTGTCGGATGTACCGATTATTTGGACTCAGACTACCTTTTCGAGGAACGTGTTAACATTGAGAATGTGTTTCAGAGTAAGGACTATACCAATGAATGGTTGGCAAAGGGATACGCTTATATGAATCACGATTATCTGCAACAAGTGAACAGTAAAAAGAACACTAGTTTCAATTTTGCAGATGATATGTACTACATAGATTTGAATTATGTAGATTGGAAGGGTGGAAATTATACGGAAAAAGGATTAGGTAGTGGAAATAGTTTGTATATATGGCAGGCCGCCTATCAAGCGATTCGTCACGTTTCCATTTTCATTCATAATGTGGATGGAAATAAAGAGCTTACTGAAGCTGAGATTACTGACATGAAAGGACAGGCTCATTTCCTGCGTGCATATTTCTATTGGATGTTGATTCGTTCGTTTGGTCCAGTGCCCATTGTTCCGGATGAAGGAGTGGATTATACGAAAGAGTATGATGATATCGCTTATCCTCGAAATACGTATGATGAATGTGTAGATTACATTGCTGAGGAATTGGTGAAGGCGGCTACGATGTTGGACGACACACGCGACGTACAGAATATTGTTCGTCCTACACGTGGTGCGGCATTGGCACTTCGTTCGCGTGTGCTTTTGTATGCAGCAAGCCCTTTGTATAACGGACAAGCACCGTCGGAGGTGATTGATGCATTGGTTGATAAAAGCGGGCGTAAGTTGCTGTCCGATACATACGACAACCGGAAGTGGGCAAGAGCTGCAGCCGCCGCTAAGGATGTAATGAACTTGAAACGGTATAAATTGTATGTGGCTTATAAACGAGAAAGTAATGATATGGCCTACCCGACAACTATTACTCCGCCAGACGATAACGGAACTTTCCATACGGAAGATTGGCCTAATGGCTGGAAAAATATTGATCCGTTTGAATCATACCGTTCTTTGTTTGATGGAGAAGTGGGTGCGTACAATAATGACGAAATTATATTTACTAGAGGTGTCAATCAGGGGGCTGAGAATATCAGGGTAATGGTTATCCATCAGTTACCTCGTTCACAGGGCGGCGGATATAACTGTCATGGCATGACGCAGAAGCAATGTGATGCTTATTACATGAAAGATGGTAGCGATTGTCCGGGTATGAATTCTATGTATAAAGGTATGGATGGATATACCGATCCAAGTCGTTATAATGAACAACCGCGTGTTGCAGGTGTGGTTGAAACGTCCGAACTGTCTAATTATCCTGAATTAGGTCCATTGGGAAAAGGTATTTCCAAGCAGTATGTGAACCGTGAACCTCGTTTCTATGCATCAGTAGCCTACAATGGTAGTGTATGGCATATGTTGAATGCAAGTGCGGAGGAGAAAGAAGAAACGAATGTTCCTATTTTCTACTATAGAGATGCCCAAGATGGTTACAAAGCAGGTACTAACTATTTGAGTACAGGTATCGGTATTAAGAAGTTTGTACACCCAAAAGATTTAGCTGATTCTGAGAAATCGTATGACGTGAGTCGTGTAGTGCAAAAGTATGCTCCGGACATTCGATATGCGGAAATTCTGTTGAATTATGCGGAAGCATTGAACGAAGTTGAAGGCTCTTATGAAATTCCGTCTTGGAATGGTGAGACTATGTATACTATCACACGTTCGGCAACAGCTTTGAAGGAGGGTATTCAGCCTATTCGCATTCGTGCCGGCTTGCCAGACTATGAGGTGTATGATGATGTAAAGAAGTTCCGTATTAAAGTAAAACGTGAACGTCAGATTGAACTGTTTGCGGAAGGTCATCGTTTCTTTGATATTCGTCGTTGGTGTGATGCTCCAATTGAAGAGGCTCTTCCTATTTATGGTTGTAATATCTATTTGACTTCGGAAAATCCGGATGGTTTTCATACACCGATAGAGGTCACTTCCTTGCCTACCATGTTTACTACGAAGATGTGGTTTTGGCCGATCCATCACAATATAATGAAACGGAATATGTGGATGATTCAGAATCCGGGCTGGAAAGATCCGGAATAAACCTACTAAATTTGGATAGAAAAGATGAATAATATATGTAAATTATTGATTGGCATGATGGCAGCGGTATGTTGCGCTTCATGTAACAATGAGTGGGAAGATGAACAATTCAAGCAGTTGGCATCTTTCAAGGCGGAGATTAATAACGAAGGGGTAACTTCTACTTATGTACGCTATAAACCAGGAGGAGTGGTGACTTATCAGCTTCCGATTTTGTTGAGTGGTTCTACTATGAATACACAGGCAAGAACTATCCATGTGGCACTTGACACAGATACGTTGAAGGCGTTGAATCATGAACGTTTTGGTGAACGTCGTAAGGAACTTTTTTACCTAGAGTTGGGAAAACAGTACTATTCCATACCGGAAACAGTAGAAATGCCTGCGGGTGAATCTGAAGCGCTGTTACCTATTGATTTCACTCTGGGAGGGCAGAACAATGCTAAACCGTTGGATATGTCGGATAAATATATTCTGCCATTGACTATTCAGGACGATCCGTCTTATAACTATCAGGTGAACAATCGTCTGCACTATCGGAAGGCATTGTTGAATATTATTCCGTTCAATGATTATTCAGGTTCGTATGATGGCAGCTTGTTGAAGATATTCTTGGAGAATCAGAAGGATAACTTCATGTTAGCTACTCATAAAGCTTATGTGTATGACGAAAAGACTATTATGCTTTACATGGGGGTTCGTGATGTGAATTACTTAGATCGTAAAAAGTATAAGTTGTATGTGGAGTTTACGGATGAACCGTTGAATGAAGGAAGTGAGATGAAGAAGAAACTGAGATTATGGACAGATAACGGGGGCGAGGATGGCAATAACTTTAAAGTTGTGTTGCTGGGTGAAGGAGATGATGATAGATTTAAGGAAGCTCCTTATTATACAATTGTCGAAGAGAACGATCCTGTGAAGCCTTACTTGAAGCATATCTATATCACTTTGTCTATGGGATACTCATTTGAGGACTATACGCTTAGCCCGGGTAACCGTATGAAGTATAGAGTAGAAGGTACATTAAGTATGCAACGTGACTTGAATACGTTGATTCCGGACGAAGACCAACAAATCGAATGGAATTGATGGGTTGTTGATTGATGAATGTAATAATGAGAGGCAGTGTTCAAATCAGGAATTGAGTACAGCCTCTCGTTTTTTAGAACTATAAAACAATTTATTAATGGTTTAGTCAGCTCTTTTGGGATAAGGAGCGTAATTAATTTGTTTACATATGAAAAACTACAAAATTCTAAAGAATATTTATATCTGTTTGGTTTTATTCTCAACGGTTTTAGTCGGTTGTTCAAAAAGTGATGAAACCCCGATTCCTGATGATCCCCAGCCTTCTGGCAAAGGTAAAATAACATTTAACTTGCATACTCCGGGGGCATTCCTTACCAAGGCAGTAGGTGTTGGTAACGAAAATGGAGGCACTAATGACAAAATAGCCTTTTATCAATTTAGCAAAGAAGGTAAGTATGAACAAAGGTATGTCTTAAATTATGCGGATGCTTCTGTCGGTGCAAATGGTGATACAAGGTCATATACCGTAGAATTAGCTTCTTCGACTGGAGGAGAAAAGAGGTTCATCATTGTGGAGAGTGAGAATGAGAGCAACTTCCCTAATATGAGTGCAACAAATACAATTGATGAACTACTAAATAGCAAAACTGTTGCCGAAAGTGGTAAGTTGAATCCTCCATTTGTTATGTCTAATGTTAAAACAGATGGTAAGGAGTATGTAACAGTTGCCGATGTAGAATCTTCCAATAATCAGGTTGATGTAAAACTTAAAAGACGTGTAGCTAGATTTGATTTGCTGAATGATCCAACAGAATCGGGATTAGTGATCGATAAGGTATATATTAAGAATAGATACACTCAAGGATTCATAGGTGACGTAAGTGGTAATGCAGGCAATATATCTGCTGATGTTCTGGAAATACCGGTAGCTGATTTAGCTAATGACGGAAAGAGTTTCTATCTTTATCCGACTCAGTTGACTTCAACTCTTGAGCAGAATGAAAAAACAGTAGTATGGGCTACCACTAAACTTGCCAATACCAATACAGAAGGGCCGACTCTTTATCTGAATCTTACTGCTGATATCAATGTGGAGGCCAATTATCTCTATCAGCTTAATACGAAAAAGATAGCCGGTTCTACAGGCTTTGATATCTCAGTAGAAGAATGGAAAGACGGAACTTCAATTGATTGGGTAACGATTGAAGATGGAATCTCTGTAATGGATAACAAAGCTACTATCATTGCTGGTACAGATATTAAAGGGACTTATGTAAAAATTGCAGCTGACGCTACAATGCCATATACTATAAAACGTGTCGTTACAGATTATAGCTCAGCAGCATTGGACGCTGCGTATGACGGAAGTTTGCCTGCATGGCTTACTATTTCTTCATCTACTAAGGATGCAGGTAGTGGCCTTTATCGTCATGAGATTATTTACACGGTGACTGCACATCCTGCGAAAACAAGTCAGTTTGCTATCACACATCTTAACGGAGCCGTTTCAGATGAGAACTTGTTGGTAATCGGGTTTGCCAATCCGTATCCGGGCACTCCGCTTCCCTGTCTATCGTGGGGAGAGAAGCTCTATTCGCCGATTCACTGTCGTCAGTCCACCTATCTTGTCCATAATACAGTAGATAAGGCTTATTTCTGTGGAACTGAAGGTTACACGTTTAATACTCCTATGAAAGGTAAAACGGGTAATGAGGGGGCGAAGAATCTTTGTCCCGAGGGCTGGACAGCACTGAATGATGCAGAGGCAAAAGATTATATTTTATGGGTAGGACAGCATCTTAAATCACAAGTGGCAGAGGCTTTATATACTTACTGTTGGTTCGATAAAGACGGCGAGGCTACTAATTTGCGTATATTGGGGGGATACCCATTCAATAAAGCTACTCCCAATGTGAAAGACTTAGCTTGTTATGGTACGTGGCCGAATGTAGCTTGGGTGAACATCAAACTGCCGGACCTTACTATACAGGACCAGACATTTAATAGTGCATGGAAAGTGAAGGCGGATTACGGAATCCCCTACAGATGTATCCGTGATAAAGCAGGTTGGGAATAACTGAACGGATTCTCGAAAGGATATATATTCAATGATTAAATTTGTAAGACAATGCTAAAGAATACTTTATTTGTGATTCTTCTAATGATTTCCAGCTTATTCACGGCTTGTGCTGAAGGATATGTAAGTGATGTGCAGAAGGAGGATGACACAAAAGAAATATGTTTCAGTCTGAACATGGAGGGAGGGCTAACGATGTCCTCCACCAGGGCTTCTGTGTCTTTGGATGGAATGAAATGGAAGATATTCTGTTTTGATGATCAATATAATTATCTGTTTGACAAAACAGGAAGTATAGGGGATGCAGCAAATGAAATAAAGGTTTCTGTAACTAAAGGCGTCGTTTATCGATTCCTGTTTATGTGCACCACAGCCGATAAATTTCCAGAGTTGACTTCTGGTAAGACTTATTGGGATTTAGAAGCGTATGCTCCTCAATTGCCGTTAGCTGATCCGATGGCGATGCTTGTCAGTAGAGGTAATGAAAAAGATGGTACACTTCGTGTAGCTGCTGCGTCTGCATCGGTGCAGGTTACTCTTGCTCCGCGTGCATCTAAGATCGTTTTGCAAAAGGATTCGCAAACGGCTTCGAATATTACAGTAAATTCTGTGACTTTTGCGGATGCTGCTTCTTCTGTTCCTTATGCTCATATCGAACCTCAACATTACAGTGAATATGAGAATCTTCCGGTAGCAACCCGAAAGACCTATCAGTGTGTGCCCCAAGAGGATGTATGTTATATGCTTCCGGATATGTGCGCCGGAACCTTTGGAGTGAATGCTACGCTGCATATCACTCATCCGATTTCTGGAGAACAGGACGTACGGGTAACGGTACCGGTGGGACTTGCGTTGAATGTAGGCAGTGGAAAGACTTACTATATTGAAATGTCTGCTGATGCAAATGGAAAAGTTGCTGCTACTTGGGCAACACGTGTAGCACCCAAGACGCTGAAACTTGCTACACAAAATCTGGTGGGGCAATCCACTTCTGTTGTGTTGGATTACTTTAGCAGGATAGATGTGGATGTGCTTTGTGCGCAGGAATGTAGTGGGCTCTCCGAATCTGATATACAGGCTCAGGGGCTTTACGTACATACTCACTCCAACAACGGGCAGGGAAAATGCAGCATTATATCGCGCTATCCTTTCTCGGGGATTACACCGAACAAGTATGGTGCTTATATCGACTTGGGTGAAAGCATTGTCGTGCTGGTGATGAACTGTCATGGTGCTTACTTCCCTTACGGCCCTTATCAGTTGAATGGTATCGATTATAAAGGTTTTCCTGCTACGAACGATGTCGACTATGTAGTGAAAGTTAACAAAGATAAGCGTCAGGACATGGTGGACAAACTGTTGGAAGACTTCCACTCGTCTACCACTCCCTTTGTTTGTCTCTCGGGTGACTTCAATGAACCATCATGGCTTGACTGGACGGAAGGTGCTTTGAAAGCAGGTCTTGCCTCATACGTTGTTCAGTGGCCTACCACTCGTTCTTTGTGGGAAGGCGGTATAAAAGGTGATGCCTACCGAACGATACATCCGGATCCTGTGACGCATCCGGGATTCACATGGACGCCGCGCCCGAGCGAGAAGGACACCAGAGACCGATTAGATTTGACTCTTTATACCTTGTCTCCCAACACGGAAGTGAAAAGTTGTCAGGTGATAGGAGAGAAGACAGAAACGTCGGATATCGTTCTTCCTAATTGGGGGCCGTTTGAAAATGTATTCGATCACCGGGGATTACGGACAGAATTTGTCTTTACGAAATGACGGAACGGTGTACCGGAATTAGTGAGTCTCCAGACTGTTAATTATTGAGGTCTCGGGTATTAATACCTGTCGTGTAAGGTATTAATATCCGAGAATTCAGCTATTAATAGCTAACATGCCAACTATTTGTAATGGATAAACCAATGATTAATCAATGTCTTTTTGTCTGTTGCTAGATAACCTTCAAATAAGCAATATATGGCAGTTTGGGACTCAAATTTCATTTATTGACTTGTTTTTAGCATACCGGACAGGTAGAAAACACTATTTTTGTCCTCATCCGTTTTAGACTTTTAAGATTATATAAACCAATAAATTGTAACGTACGAATATGCACAACATTGCTAAAACCTTTTTCCCGATTTTATTATTACTTTTTGCTGCAGTAGTGACAGCACAGAATGGGAAGAACAATGTCGGAAATGCGCAACGCATCTGGCTTGATTCTGAAATTGGTCATCAGGGCGACTACCAGTGGAAAATGATAAAAGCTGGAGATGCAACAGATCCCGGAGAAAAGATTTCGTTATCCAATTATGCAACTACAAATTGGATGCCGGCCATCGTTCCCGGAACAGTTTTGAATTCTTTGGTGTATAACCAAAAATACCCGGAGCCTTATTATGGAATCAATAATAAGATTGAATCTAAATTGATACCGGATATTTCTGAAACCGGACGTGACTTTTACACCTATTGGTTTCGGACAGATTTTACAGTACCGCAGTCATTCAAGGGAAAGACTGTCTGGTTACAGTTGGATGGTATCAACTACCGGGCAGAAGTATGGGTGAATGGTAACTTGTTGAGCACAATGAACGGTATGTTTATTCAGGACTATATTGATGTTACGGATTTTGTGAAAATCGGAGGAAAAAACGGATTGGCTATAAAGGTCTATCCGGTAGATGTTCCCGGAAGTGCGAAGCCGAAATCCTGGGGAGCAGCCGGCGAATTCCATAACGGTGGAAACGGTAACATTGGTTTGAATACTACCATGTTGATGACGGTAGGTTGGGACTTTACCTTTATGGACGGTATCCGTGACCGTAATACAGGTATATGGAAAAATATTTCCCTCTATGCTACAGGCAGAGTAGCATTACGCCATCCTTTCGTTAAATCTGAATTGCGAAAACCTGATTATGACCAGGCTCGTGAGACTGTATCGGTTGAAATTATCAATCCATCGACCAGTAACCGGGTAATCAGTTGCAAGGTGAAGGGTGAAATTGTGGGTGAAAATATCACTTTCGAAAAGACCTTCCGACTGATGCGTGGAGAAGAAAAAACAGCAACCTTCTCCCCCGAAGAATTCCCGCAACTGATTATTAACTCTCCAAAACTGTGGTGGCCTGTCAATAAAGGACCACAAAACTTATATGATCTGAAACTGACAGTATCAGTTGACGGCAAAGAATGTGATTCTGTGAAAACAAGATTCGGTATTCGTGAAATTGTCTCGGATAGAAAAACTCCGGATAAATCACGTGTCTTTTATGTGAACGGCAAACGATTATTTATTCGTGGTACCAACTGGATACCGGAAGCCATGTTGAGAACTTCAGATGAACGTACTTATGCTGAATTGCGGTACTCCCGCCAGTCCGGTGTCAACCTTTTAAGAATGTGGGGAGGCGGTATTGCAGAATCTGATTATTTCTTCCAATTGTGTGATGAATTGGGACTGTTGGTATGGCAAGAGTTCTGGATGACTGGTGATACTCGTCATCCGCATGATAAGGCTCTCTATATGAGTAACGTGGAATCTACCGTAAAACGTATTCGTAATCATCCTTCTTTGGCTTATTATGTTGCTTCTAATGAGAGTACAGAAGTTACCGGTACTCCTGAATTACTGAATAAACTGGATGGTACACGTGGCTTCCAGATGCAGTCCGAATGTGAAGGAGTGCATGATGGCAGTCCTTACAAACAGGTAAATCCGATGCAGCATTATGAAAATACGGCCTCTCCCAGAGGAAGCCGTGTAGACGGATTTAATCCGGAATACGGTGCACCTACTCTTCCAACTGTGGAAATCCTCCGAGAAATGATGGATGAAAAAGACCTTTGGCCTATCAATAAGGAAGTATGGGATTATCTGGATGGAAATGGTTTCCATCTGATGAGTACTATGTATACAGACTTGGTGAATAACTACGGAAAATCATCATCCATTGATGAGTTTGCACAGAAAGGGCAATTGTTGGGAGCTATTAATTCGAAGAGCATTTGGGAAGTATGGAACTACAATAAGCTGGATTATGGTGATCGTTTCTGTTCCGGACTTTTGTTTTGGTATCATAACTGCTCTATGCCTCAAGTGGCTTCCCGTATGTGGGACTGGTCTCTGGAACCGACAGCGTCGCTTTATCATACTGCCAACTCTTTAGAACCATTACATGCACAGTTTGACTATCTTAAGAATACAGTGTCTGTAGTGAATGATTATTATCGTGAATTTAAGAATTATAAAGTGATAGCACAGGTTTACGATATTAACAGCAAGAAAGTATTTGAAGAATCAGCAGTGGTTAATCTACCCTCGGATGGAGTGGTAAACGATGCGTTGACTATTCGTTTCCCGGAAAACATATCTCAAGTTCACTTTATTAAACTGATTCTGAAAGATGAAAAGGGAAAAGATGTTTCTTCTAACTTCTATTGGCGTTCTAATGACAAATATGAAGGAAGCAAAACTTTGACCGGTCCGGCTGCTTCAGGTTTTGAAGATTTGAGTAAACTGAAGCAGGCAAAAGTGAAACTTACCTATAAAGTAAGAGAAGATGATAACAATTACTTTGTAGATATTACTTTGAGAAATACCTCCGGGCAGATTGCTTTCTTTAATCAGTTGCAATTCCTGAATTCAAAAATGAGTCCGATACGTCCTTCATTCTATACAGACAATTTCTTCTCCTTGATGCCGGGTGAAAAGAAAACGGTAACCATTGAAACCGCAAAAGGAAAGTTGAAAGATGGAGCTGTGTTGGCACTGAAAGGCTGGAATATAAATAAGCAAGAATATAAATTGAAGTAAAAAAGTAAGAATATGAATTGATTCTGCTTTCTTTGTTTCGGTAGATTGTGGAATCAATCATTGATATTGTAGAGAAATCATTTTAATCATTAAAAAGAAGTGAGATGAAACTTAAGTTTATCATAGGTGTAGTCGGTATATTATCAGCATGTGGATTTACTAATGCACCTTCTTTAGATACTACTCAGGAAGAACAGGATAATAATTGGGTGATTGGTCCGTTCCATCGTCCGGAAGGAGTTAATCCTGTCATATCACCGCAACCGACAGAATTTTATTGTCCGATGCGGAAACAGCAAGTGAAGTGGGAAGAAAGTGATACATTTAATCCGGCTGCTACTACAAAAGACGGAAAAATTATTGTACTTTACCGCGCAGAAGATAATTCGGCTCAAGGCATAGGTAAAAGAACTTCACGTGTTGGTTATGCTGAAAGTAAGGATGGGATTGAGATGAAGAGGATGGCTAGCCCTGTTCTTTTTCCTGCCGAAGATAATTTTAAAGATCAAGATTGGCCGGGGGGCTGCGAAGATCCCCGTGTGGCTATGACCGAAGACGGATTGTATGTGATGCTTTATACGGCATGGAATCGAAAAAAAGCGCGTCTTGCTGTAGCTACTTCCCGAGATTTGAAGAATTGGACAAAACATGGACTTGCCTTTGATAAGGCATATAACGGTCGATTTAATAATCTTTTCTGCAAGTCAGGTTCTATTCTAACAAAATTGAAAGGAAATCAATTGGTCATTGATAAAGTTGACGGTAAGTATTTGATGTATTGGGGAGAGTATGCGGTATATGCTGCTACTTCTGATAACCTGATTGACTGGTATCCGGTTTTGGATGAGAAGAATGAGCTAATGAAAATTATACAACCTCGTAAAGGGCATTTTGATAGTTTGCTGACAGAATGTGGTCCTCCGGCTGTTCGTACCAAACATGGTATTGTTCTTATGTATAATGGTAAGAATAGTGGTAAAACTGGAGATGCTGACTATCCAGCCAATGCTTATTGTGCCGGACAGCTGTTATTGGATGGTGACGATCCTTATAAAGTATTGGATCGTTTGGATAAGCCTTTCTTTGCTCCCGAGGCTCCTTTTGAGAAGAGCGGACAGTACAAAGATGGAACAGTATTTATTGAGGGACTTGCATATCACAAAAGGAAATTATACCTCTATTATGGTTGTGCTGATTCTCGGGTAGCAGTCGCTGTATGTGATGATGTAAAGAAGCTGAAGATAAAATAGTAGATTATAAAACAATGAGAATAAAGCTGGATACATATATTGCTTGTATTGCTATTTTTCTGTGTTCTTCTATAGAATGCATCTATTCGCAAAAATTGAAATGGAATTTTGGTTTATCACGTAGGCAAAGTTCCGAAGTGATACCTCATTCAAAATATTCGTTTCAGACAGCTAAACTTAAAAAGAAGGTTATAGAACCCGGAGAATTGAGTCCGCTTTCCGATTGGGAGTATCAACTATCCAAAGGATGGGAAATGATAGAAGGGTATAAAGCTAGAGCTGCCGAAAAATCAGTAGTTGCGCAAGATTTAGATACAAGTGAATGGTATTCGGCAACAGTTCCAGGTACAGTCTTAACTACATTGGTGGATCAGGGTGTGTACCCTGATCCTTACTGGGGACTTAATAATTTATTGATTCCCGATACGCTTTGCCGGATGGACTGGTGGTATCGCAATTCTTTTAATATTCCTCGTAATAAAAAGGGAGAGAAAGTGAAGTTGATTCTGAATGGAATCAATTATAAAGCGGAGATCTGGTTCAATAGGCAATTATTAGGAACGATGACCGGTGCTTTTGAGAGAGGTATTTTTGATATAACTCCTTGGGTGGATTATGATAAAAAGAATCTGTTGGCCATTCGTATTCTTCCGCCTAATAATCCCGGTATTCCTCACGAGGCAAATAGGAAAGAAGGAATTGGTCCCAATGGTGGAGCATTGTGCCTGGATGGTCCTACTTTTATCTCTTCAGAAGGCTGGGATTGGATTCCCGGCATACGCGACCGAAACGTGGGTATTTGGCAGGATGTCAGAGTCAAATTTGGAAATGAATTGGAAATTGTTGATACACATGTGATTACGGATTTGCCTTTGCCTGACACTACTTCTGTCAATTTTATCGTTCAGACGGAGATTTATAATTCTTCTAAAACGACTCGTACTGCTAATTTGCATTTTAATATTGGCGGAGTGTCAGCTGTTTATCCGGTTTCTTTGAATGCAAATGAAAAGAGGATGATTAAGCTGACTTCTAATGAGTGTAAAGAACTGCAAATGAAGAATCCACGTCTCTGGTGGCCGAATGGGTATGGAGAACAGTATTTATATGATGCATCTTTAAGTCTGATTTCATCAGGTAAGGACACACTTGACGTAAAGAAGATGCGTATCGGTATCCGTGAGTTGGAGTATGAATTGTCTGCATACGAGTATAACTCTCCTATAGTGCGTTTGAACTATAATCCGACTGCTGCTTTGCAGGATGGAAAACCCGCTTTTGATACTGTGAAACGTAAGAAAACAGATAATAAAGTTCGCTATACGAATTACGATGGAGAGTTTGTCCCCTATTTATTAAAACCAGTATCTTCACAAGGAATAGAGTTGATAAAAGATTCACTGATGAAAGAATATATGGTTATAAAGGTGAACGGACAACGGATTTTTTGTAAAGGAGGTAACTGGGGAATGGATGATGGTATGAAGCGAGTTTCCCGGGAACGACTGGAACCTGCCTTGAAGTTGCATAAGAATATGAATTATAATATGATTCGTAACTGGACGGGTGAGAGTACGGAAGAAGTATTTTATGAGCTTTGTGATGAGTACGGAATGTTGGTTATGAATGATTTTTGGCTTTCGACAGATGGGTTTAACCTCAATCCGCTGGATAACTGCCTGTTCGTTAGAAATGTGACCGAAACAGTACGTCGTTTCCGCAATCATCCCTCTATTGCTTTATGGTGTGCACGTAATGAAGGATTTGCAACCAATGAACTTGAGTACATGTTGGCCGCCACTTTGGCTAAAGAGGACGGCAGCAGGCATTATACAGGAAATTCCCGTTCATTGAATAGTTCAGGAAGCGGGCCTTGGCGTTATCAGTTTGATGCAGGCTGGTACTACCGTTCTTTGGCCGGAGGATTCCGATCCGAAGTGGGTACTCCTTCTCTGCCTACGGCTGAAACTGTTCGTGAGTTTATGGCGGAAGAGGATACATGGCCCATTAGTGATGTTTGGTATTACCATGACTGGCATAATCATAGATATGGTAGTAAGACTTTTAGTGAGCTTTATAAGGAAGGAATGGATCGTAAACTGGGACCTTCTGATAACTTGGATGATTTCTGCAAGAAAGCACAATTAATTAATTACGAAAGCCATCGGGCTATTTTTGAAGCGTGGAATAGTAAGATGTGGAATGATGCTTCCGGGGTGCTATTGTGGATGAGTCATCCTGCATGGCCCAGTATGGTTTGGCAGAATTACAGTTCAAATGGCGAAACTGCCGGTGCCTATTATGGCACTCAAAAGGCGTGCCGTCCTCTTCATATTCAGATGGGTCTTAATAGTCAACATAAAGTGGATATTATTAATACTACGCTGAAGGAATATCGGAATTTGAAAGTGGAAGTCGTGGTTTACGATAAACTAGGAAAAAAGATACGCTCCTCACAACAGAAGGTAAGTCATGTGACAGCTAATGCACTGACTTCTGTAACACAATTAGAGGATATAAAAGGACTTCCTGATTTCAGTTGGGTAAAGCTGGTATTGACAACAAATAATGGAAAGTTGTTGGATGATAATGTCTATTGGCTCAATCAAAAGGAATGGGACGGAAAGGTCTTGGCTGATTTGCCGGTTTCTTCGGTGAATGTATCTATGAAGAATTTTACAGAAAAAGCAAATCATTGTGAGGGTAAACTTGTTGTGAAAAATCCAGGACAATATCTGGCAGCTGCAATAGCCTTGACTTTGAGGGATGCAAAAACGGATGCGCCCATTCGTCCTGTTTATTTTGATGACGGATACTTTTATTTGATGCCCGGCGAATCGAAAGAAATTCGTTTTCAGGTAGATTGTAAAGAAGGTGTTGATAAGATGCTTTTGCGGGTGGATGGATATAATGTTGAATCGAAAGATATATTGTTGAATAAATAAAAATTAGGTATTTATGTATAAGAAGGTATTAATATTATTATTTTTTATTCCTTTTCAGTTGTTGTTTGCTCAAAAAAGTATGTTGAAAGACTTTCCAGAAGGCTCTACTCCGGAGGAAATTGGTAAGCGATTGGCTTATCGTTTTCTGACAGAGAAACATGCACTCCATATCGGAAAATGGATTGGTTATCCGGAGACTTTTTATTGGAACGGGGCTTTGCGATATGCTTATCTTGCAAAAGATAAGGAACTTCTCAATCGTTTGCAAGATAAGTTTGAACCTCTGTTTACCGAGGAAAAAGCGTTGCAACCTATTATGAATCATGTTGATGTGAATATGTTTGGCAGCTTGCCTCTTGAGTTATATCTTGTGACGAAAGATAAGAAATATTGGTATTTGGGGTTACCCTATGCTGATTCTCAATGGAAAGTGCCTGCAAATGCGAAACCGGAGGAAAAGGAATGGGCTGAAAAAGGATATTCCTGGCAAACACGTTTGTGGATTGATGATATGTATATGATTACAATCGTGCAGACTCGTGCTTATAAAGTGACGAAGGATAAAAAATATATTGATCGTGCAGCTAAAGAGATGGTGATGTATCTGGATGAGTTGCAACGTCCGAACGGCCTTTTCTATCATGCCCCCGATGTACCTTATTATTGGGGACGTGGAAATGGCTGGATGGCTGCCGGAATGACGGAATTACTTCAGTGTCTGCCTAAAAATCACAAAGACCGTCCTCGTATTTTGGAGGGCTATCGGACAATGATGGAAAGTCTGAAGAAATATCAGAATCCGGAGGGGCTGTGGAATCAGTTGATTGACCAGTCTGACTGTTGGACTGAAACATCCGGATCGGCTATGTTTGCTTTTGCTTTTATCAAGGGAGTTAAGAATGGATGGTTGAATGCTGAAGAATATGCTCCTGCTGCTCGTAAGGCGTGGATAGCTTTAGTGTCATATCTTAATGACAAAAATCAGGTGAGAGAGATTTGCGTGGGTACGAATAAGAAGAATAGTAAACAGTATTATTATGACCGTCCACGCCGCACGGGTGATTATCATGGGCAGGGACCTTATCTGTGGTGTGCTGCCGCTCTAATGGAAAAATAATCGTTCCGGTATTGAGTAGTAGTTGAGACTTTTGGAGGATATTTCTATTGATTTGGATAATTTTTTTTATTTATAGCCCAATTTGTTTTATTCAATGTGAGGGATGTTCCATAACTTTGGCTCAACAATTTAGTACAAACGGAATCAGACAGGCTGATTCGCAATCATGTTTTATATGAGTTTGAAATATTTACTTTGTGGGATGGCTTTTGTGGCATGTGCCACTATTGCTGAGGCTTTTAATAATGTGCCGGAATCGATTTCTGCATCTATTTCTTTGAAAGTACCTGGAAATGGGGCGAAACACTATCCATTGACTTTTCAGAAATCGCAGAATAATAATGGCACTTATTATTTGGAGAATTCGGAAAAGATGCCGTTGACTGTGTCTCAAAATATAGTTACTGGTAATGATGGGCTACGTATTAGTGTATCTATCACTGCATTGGAAGATGTCTATTTTAATTACAATCAACAGATGGCAACCGGCTTCCGTCATGATGACTGCCTGTTCTATATGCCGGGGTTCTGGTATCGACGTAATCTACGTTCACCCAAAGAGGCTCCTTCATTCCATACATCAGATAGTTGGATTGTAAGCGAAGACAGGTTAAGTGCACCTCTTACGGGAATTTTCTGTGAGAAGACACAACGTTTTATGACTGTCAACAGACTGGATAAGTTTGTAAACAGCACTTTGGCCACGCATCGAGAAGGTGAGATTATTCTTTCGGATAAGACATCTTTGGGGTATACCGGATTTGAAAATAAAGGTGGTGTTGCTACTCTTTCTTTCGGTTTTCCTTATCGGGAAGCTCCCAAAAGTTATATTCGTAAATTGACATTAGCTCCGGCTGTGACTGCTTATCAGCTTCTGAAAAAAGGAGAAACTATTTTGTTGACCTGGCAAATTGTTGAAGGTGAAGCCAAAGACTATTCTGATTTTGTGCGCCATACCTGGGAATATTGTTATGATACATATTCTCCCAAGCCTGTTGATACTCCCTACTCAATTGAGTATATGAAGCAGACTCTTAGCCAATTCTTTGTAAGTAGTTTTGTCGATAAATATCCGTTGGTGTATAATTCGGGCATACATCTTAGGACAGACGCATGTACAAGTAATGGGCAGGCAGAGGTCGGTTTTATCGGTCGTGTTCTTCTGAATGCATTCAATGCTTGGGAATATGGCTGGGAATGTAACCGGGAGGATTTGAAGGCTAATAGTACTAAAATCTTTGATAGTTACCTGAAGAATGGTTTCACAGAGGCAGGCTTTTTCAAGGAATCGGTTAATTTTGATAAGAATTCTGAAGATCCTGTTCATAGCATCCGTCGTCAGTCAGAAGGGCTTTATGCAATCTTCCATTTCCTGGCTTATGAAAAAGAAAAAGGACGTAAACATCCGGAATGGGAACAACGATTGAAGAAAATGCTGGATATGTTTCTGCAATTGCAAAATGCTGACGGCAGTTTTCCACGTAAGTTTCGTGACGATTTCACTATTGTAGATAAAAGTGGGGGAAGCACTCCTTCTGCTACATTGCCTTTGGTGATGGGATATAAGTATTTCAAGGATAAACGTTATTTGGATAGTGCTAAGCGGACTGCAGGTTATCTGGAGAAAGAATTGATTTCTAAAGCAGATTATTTCTCATCTACCCTTGATGCGAATTGTGAAGATAAAGAAGCATCACTTTATGCTGCAACTGCTACTTATTATCTTTCATTGGTTACTAAGGGAGAGGAACATAAACATTATGCTGACCTGACAAAGCAAGCCGCTTATTTTGCCTTATCATGGTATTATTTGTGGGATGTTCCTTTTGCTCCCGGTCAGATGCTGGGTGATATTGGTTTGAAAACACGTGGCTGGGGAAATGTATCAGTAGAAAATAATCATATCGATGTCTTTGTGTTTGAATTTGCCGATGTGCTTCGTTGGCTGTCGAACGAGTATAACGAGTCTCGCTTTTCAGATTTTGCAGAAGTAATTTCAACTTCTATGCGCCAATTATTACCTTATGAAGGGCATATGTGCGGTATTGCAAAGGTAGGTTATTATCCGGAGGTTGTCCAACATACAAGTTGGGATTATGGAAAGAATGGTAAAGGATACTATAATGATATTTTTGCGCCCGGATGGACTGTTGCTTCTTTGTGGGAGCTGTTTACACCAGGGCGTGCAGAGACTTTTATGAAAAAGTAATTATAATAAATTAATTTGTAATGACGTCTAGAAGAGATTTTCTTAAAAAAGCCGGGCTGCTTAGTGCTGCTTTTGCAGTTCCTGCCCTTAATGTGAATGGCGATACCCCACAGTCTAAAATACGTCTGAAGAATACTAAGATTGCGGTGGACGATCGATGGGATGTTATTGTAATCGGTGGTGGACCTGGTGGATGTACCGCTGCAATTTCTGCAGCTAGGGAAGGTGCTAAGACTTTATTGATTGAGGCAATGGGGCAACTTGGTGGTATGGGAACTGCAGGGATGGTTCCGGCATGGTGTCCGTTTTCGGATGGTGAGAAAATCATTTATAGGGGATTGGCGGAAAAGATATTCGAGGCATCAAAAAAAGGAGTGCCTCATGAGAGAAAACAGAAGTTGAACTGGGTGAACATAAATCCCGAATATCTGATGCAGGTTTATGATCAAATGGTCGCTGATTCGGGAGCTCAGGTTCTTTTCTTTTCGAGGGTTGCAGCCGTTGAGATGTCAGCAAATGATACAATAGACGCTATCATTGTGGCAAATAAATCCGGACTTGTCGCATTCAAGGCGAAAGTCTTTATTGATGCAACAGGAGATGGTGATGTGGCTGCATGGGCAGGTGCTTCCTTTAAAAAAGGAGGAGAGGATGGAGTAGTGCAAAGTTCTACTTTATGTTTCTCGTTTGCCAATGTCGATAGCTATCACTATAATCTCATAGGCCCTTCATTACATACGAGTAACAAGAATAGTCCTATTTATGATGTGATTAAGTCCGGAAAATATCCATTGATAGGCAAACATTTCAATAGTAATCTGATTGGTCCGGATGTGGTTCAGTTCAATGCAGGGCATATTGATAATGTTGATTCGACCGATCCATGGGATACTACGCGGGCAATGGCTATCGGTAGGCAGATAGCAGAGCAATATTTGGAAGCACTGAAAGAAGTGCGGCCCAAGGCTTTTGGTAGTGCTTTTGTAGTGAAGACTGCCTCCTTGCTGGGAGTCAGAGATAGCCGTCGGATTGAAGGGGATTATACGTTTACTTTTCAGGACTGGCTGGAACGCAAAACGTTTGAAGATGAGATCGGACGTAACTGTTACTATATTGATGTTCATAAGCCAGGCCATAAAGAGACACGTTACAAAAAAGGAGAGTCGCATGGAATCCCTTATCGTTGTCTGACACCCAAAGGATTAAAGAATCTATTGGTGGCTGGTCGTTGTATCTCTACTGATGAAGAGGCTTTTGGAAGTTTGCGGGTAATGCCTCCTTGTCTGGTGACGGGGGAAGCCGCTGGAATGGCTGCTGTGCATGCCATCAAACAGACAAGGAATGACGTTCATAAAATTGATACTGTTTTGTTGCGTAAAAGGTTAAAAGAAGAAGGACAATACTTTTTATAAATGCTTGGAGGAGGTATTTTATAAGATGTATCTCTTGACAAATGCTTTTAAATGTTGTATCTTTATAGTCGAAAAAAGAATCTAAACCTTGTAAATAGCAGATAAAAGAGTATGAAACTAGTGACTTAAATGATATAATATTACAACAAATATAGAGAATATTTCTAGCATACACTAAGAATGGTGGGCTGGATATAAGCAAGAAGGCTGCAAATTTTACAAAATTTGCAGCCTTCTTGTTGTAAAAAATAGAAATAAAAAACCGGAAATCAGCTTTTGGAGTTTCTAATAAACATGGATACCGTTTATAATAAACTACTCCAAAGTTTATTATAAATATGAGATGCGTTTATGTATGAACCTGTCCATATTTTTGTATACTTCAAAACAAAAGCTTGGAATAGTGCCTGTCGGAGGTAACTATAATAAACAAATTAGGAAGTAATCTAATGATACAAGTTATTCGTTTTATGCAAAATTTAGACGTGAAGTTCCAGTATGAAACGGGTTCCTTTGGTATAGCCGATATCTAGCGTTAGGCTACCATTCATTTTTGCGGCGATAAGTGAGCAGATTGGTAATCCTAGCCCATCTCCTGTAGTGAGGTCTTTCACTTCCGTGAAAGGTTTGAAGATATTTTCCTGTTGCTCTGCCGGAATACCGATTCCCGTATCCGTCACGATAAACTGATGAGTGTGCGCACCACGTTTCTTGAACTCAAGGCTGATACGTCCTTGTTCGGTGTAGAAGGCTGCATTTCTCAATAAATAGAGAAGGATACGTTCCAGTTGTTCCTTGTTTGTCTTTACCTGAAGTTTGGGAGCATTAACTGAAGGAGTAACATCTATTTTTATATGCTCCTTAACCTTGTCCATTACATTTTCGCAGAAAGTACCTACGTTGATTTCACCCAATTCATAGAGTTCGGTTAATGAATTCTCTAATGAAGACAGCTCCTGGATATCATCGCTGAATTTCTTTAGAGCAGCGACCTGGCTCTGCATTTGGCTCGCTTCTTGAGGGGCTTTCTGTAAAAGTTCATTCGCAGAAGTAGCTAACGTATTCAAAGTCGGCTCCATCTGTGAAGATATGTTCTGTATGAATTTGGTTTTTAATTCATTATGTTCATTGGCAATCTTCACACTTTTCTTTAATTTGCGGTTGCCGGCGATAAATTTCAGTAATATGGCGGCCAGTATTGCCAGTCCGGCAACGAGGATGACTACAAGAACACACAGACCTATAATGATGTATTGTTTGGCTGATAGCGTGTCGTCTTTTTCTTGTATAGTCAGTTGGCTTTCGTCATATTTCCTTTTCAGTACGTTCAGTTCGTCTTGAGCTGTCAGTGCTTTCACGGAGTCTGTCCAAACGATGTAACTTTCATAGGTGCGTTCCATTAAAGGGGCGTTATTGGCTTTACGGGCAATTCCGATAAGGTTTTTGTAGCAATCACTCACTTTGGCGTAGTCTTTCTTTTCCTTGTATTGATTAATCAGTTTGCGGAAACAGGCATCACCTTGTGTGTTTTGGTTAAATGTATAGTAATAGTTGGCTTTTGTATACAGTAAAACCTCTGTCAGTGAGTCATTCTTGGCAAGGTTAGCAGTTTCTTCCAGTTTATTCAGCTGTGTTTTTGCCTGAGCTGGATTTTTAAGTGCCGTGTACATCTGCAACCGCTCCTTGTTCACGAGGAAGCGGAGGTCATAAAAGACTTTCTTTTGATTTTGCTCTCCGGCCCATATAAGTTGGTCCATGTCACGACAAAGTTCGAATCCTTCTTTGTAAAAGTTCTCTCTGACGTATAAAGCATTAGCCTGAACACCACATTCTATTGCCTGTGGATAGTTTTCTCGGGTTGCAAATGCTTCGTATGCCTTTTTGAATAAGTAACGTGCTTTGATGTAATCTTTTTGATTGAGACTGCTTTGCGCTTGTTTTTTTAGTTCTGTAGCTCTGTCCTGGGGAGTTTGCGCATAAGCCAATATGCTCAAACAAAATATCATTAAAAGACTTGTTATTGATGTTTTCATATGATTGCATATTTGTTTGTCACAAATGTAAAACAAATATATGAAAAAAGATAGTGTTATCGATGAAATAATTCTCTTCTGTTTATATTCATTGTTATTATCCAGCCCAGTTCTCTCTGTCGAGATTCCGATAACTGATAGCCTCTGCCAAATGATTGGGGAGTATTTGTTCTGCTCCTTCCAAATCGGCGATTGTACGGGCAACTTTTAAAATCCGGTCGTAGGCTCGGGCCGATAAATTGAGTCGTTCCATTGCATTTTTTAGCAATGCGAGTCCTTTGGCATCCGGTTGAGCATACATTGCAAGCAGTTTGCTGTTCATTTGTGCATTGCAATAAATTCCGGTATATTCAGTGTATCGTTTTTCCTGCATTTGACGGGCTTTTATCACTCGTTGCCTGATGAGATTGCTCGATTCTCCCTGCCTTTGATCGGAAATCTTATCAAAGGGTACAGGTACAATCTCTATCTGAATGTCGATGCGATCTAATAATGGACCGGATATCTTATTCAAGTACTTTTGAACCTGTCCGGGGCTGCATACGCATGCTTTTGTCGGATGGTTGTAATATCCACAGGGGCATGGGTTCATGGATGCAATCAGCATCAGATTGGCCGGATAGCTGATAGTACTTTTGATGCGGGAAATAGTGATCTGGCGGTCTTCCAATGGTTGGCGCAACACTTCCAGCACTCCTCGGTTGAATTCCGGCAATTCATCTAAGAAAAGTACCCCATTATGTGCCAGACTGATTTCTCCGGGTTGTGGAAAACTACCTCCGCCAACCATCGCCACCTGGGAAATTGTGTGGTGAGGGTCGCGGAATGGGCGTTGGGAAATCAATGATGAACCGCGTTTCAGTTGTCCGGCAACTGAATGTATCTTGGTGGTTTCCAGACTTTCACCCAGTGAAAGAGGAGGAAGAATGGAAGGAAGACGTTTGGCCATCATCGATTTACCGCTACCCGGAGCACCTACCATTATTAAGTTATGCCCTCCGGCTGCTGCAACTTCTAATGCCCTTTTTACATTCTCTTGCCCTTTAACGTCTGCAAAATCCAAGTCACAGTTCGTCTGTTGTTGATAGAATTCTTCCCGTGTATTAACAACAGTCGGCTCTAATTCGCGTTCATTATTGAAGAATTCGACGACCTCCTTGATATTACTGACTCCGTATACTTTTAATTGATTGACAACGGCCGCTTCCCGTGCATTTTGTTGGGGGATGATTAGTCCTTCGAAACCATCTTCGCGCGCTTTGATAGCAATGGGAAGCGCACCTTTGATAGGCTGTATACTTCCGTCCAGACTTAGTTCGCCCATTAACAAATAGCGGGAAAACTTCTCGGAAGAGATTGTTTCGTTAGCTCCTAACAATCCGATGGCAAGAGGCAAGTCATAAGCTGAACCCTCTTTACGGATGTCCGCTGGTGCCATGTTGACTACTATATTGCTAGTGGGCATTTTATAACCATTCACCAGCAATGCGGAAATAATACGTTGATGGCTTTCTTTGACCGCAGAATCCGGAAGGCCGACGAGATAGAACATACAGCCGCGCGAGCTGTTAACTTCGATTGTGATGAGTGTTGCATCAATCCCTTGAACAGCCGCTCCGAATACTTTAATTAACACGTTTGATTATTTTTTCTTCTTATTGTCTTGTTTTTCCTTTTCTTCAGCAGCAGTGACTACTTCCTCTATTTTCTTCTTCAATTGTTCTCCTTTGAGGTTTTTCGCGAGAATCTTACCGTCTGCCGACAGAAGAATGTTGCTGGGAACTTGCTTGATGGCGTATTGTTTGGCTACTTCGGAATTTAGTCCGCCAAAATCACAGACTTGCTCCCAATTGAGCGTATCACGTTTTATAGCATCCTGCCATTCTTGTTTATCCATATCAAGGGAAATACCGAGCATGGCTATATGTTTGTTTTTCTTATATTTCTGATAGATCTCTTTTAACTCGGTATTGCTTTGGTGATTGGAAATGCTATCTCCCCATGAAGCCCAAAAGTTGATTAACAGGTTCTTTTTCTTGAAATCTTCTGATGACCGGGTAATTTTCTCTTCTTTTATATTAGATAGACTGAAGAAGGGGGCATATTTGCCTGTCTCTGTTTTCTCTGACAGCGAGATGGCTTCATTGAGTTGTTCGATATACAGCTTGTCTTGCAATATTCCTGTCATGACTTCAATTAGCTTCTTTATTTTGTTGAAATCGGGCGAATCTTTCTGAACAAAGTATTTATCCAACAAGTAGAGGCTGACAAAAGAAGAATGATGCTTCATAATGAATTCTTCAGCTTTTTGCTCTAAATCTTTCTCGGATGGGGTAGGCAGGCTATTTAGTTCTTTTTGAAAGGTTGTAAACTCTTCATTATATATATTACCATTGATATCCAGATATTCCAGGTGATTGATATCTCCTTTTATTTTGATCTGATTTCCTTTGTCAAGGAAGATTGGATATTCTGTCTGATTGTCAATAAGTAAAAAGGCAGAAGTAATGGTGTCTATTGAAGCTGTATAAGAGAATTTATCGTTCTTCGCGAAAATGGTATCTATCCGGTCGAATGATTCATCCATTCCATACAGATAAAGCGTATCTGTGCCCAGACCTTTGATTTCCCCGGTTATGCTAACCTTCTTTGAAGATTTCCCACAACTGCATAGACAAATGATTATGAGGATTAAAATGCTACTCTTTTTCATTGCTTTGATTTCTTTTCTGCGAAAGTACGGTTTTTACAGATAAAAAAAAAGAATTGCCCGTCATTTATAATGACAGGCAATTCTTAATATTTAAAATAGAGTGATAATTCTCTTATTTAATGATGTTCATGAAATCTGCATTTGTGAAGAATTTAGCAAATTCCAAGTCAGTAGCTGCTTTCTTAGCTAATGAAGAATCTTTAGCAACTGCGCTCTTCAAGCTGCTTGTTACCATAGAAGAATTATTAGTTCTAGCACCTAAAACTGCCATCAGGTAGTCAGTGTAAGCATCAGGTCTTGTTACGTTAGCCAATGTGTTTTTAGCTTTGTTGTAGTCCTTAGCAAGGATTTGAGCCAAAGCAGCACTGTTAGTCTTAGAGTCACCGAATGAGTTTACTGCTCTTTCATATTGACCTTGAGCGATGTACAGGTTACCCATAGATTCGCCAA
>PPYF01208424.1_pt1 | contig 67353 bp, 49 predicted proteins | sample 1559871 | NCBI WGS metagenome assembly PPYF01 (sample SAMN08240021, study PRJNA423297) | Human gut metagenome, whole genome shotgun sequencing project. | reverse complement strand
CCAGATTTACATGATCCAGAGCGTGTACACCGGGAAAGGATTTGTCTATTTCTTTCATTGTCAGGATTACTTCACCCATTTTCTCACCCTCCATTTTGTTTCTCTGCTTTTGGCGTATCTGTTTCCTATCTGTAAATTCTGTGACTATTATATGTCTAACCTGTGGCTTTCGGAATAGAATAATCTCTAAAAAAAGGTTAAAAATTTACGATAACCGTAAATTTTTAACCTTTTTTATAAACACTCTGTACAAACTCAATTTTGTCTTTCCTTAAATGGAAATAACAACTTCTCATGTTCCTCTGTATACATATTTACCGGAGTGACCAATTCACTCCCCGCATTGATCCGGGAAGGCACCTTCTCTCCCCGCAGCATTTCTATCGTGTATTTCACTCCCAGATATCCCATTTTAAAAGGCTTTTGAAGCACAAATCCTTGAAAAACTCCTTGCTCCATCATCGTGATTCCCTCCTGAGAGCTGTCTATCCCCACCATGGATATCTGATCTGCCGCTTTCAGATCGCGGACTGCCCGCGCCGCCCCTACGGCAGAATACTCATTCAAACCTGCGATCACACCCAGATCCGGGTACTTCTCCATCAATTTCTCCGATAGTTCATAGGCTCTTTGATACTGGGAGCCACAATAGACGACCTCCACATAGTCCTCCTGTCTTTCTCCCATTCCTTCCCGGAAGCCTTTTTCCCTCTCCATGGCAGTGGACGCCCCCTCCACGTGACCTACCACCGCCACTTTCTTTCCTTCTGGAAGAATTTTCTTCACATATTCTCCCAGCTTTTTTCCAGCTTCCAGATTATCTGTGGAAACCATCAGATCTCCGATATCTTTATCCACCTCTGAGTCAATAAGCACCAGTGCAATTCCCTGTTCTTTGATTCTTTCTAGGAAATGAGTGCTCTGGGTATAGCTCACCGGAGAAATAATCAGCGCATCGGGCTTTTCTTCTCGTTCCAAAATCTCCTGGATCAGCGCATTTTGCCCCTCATAGTCCTCCTCCGAATCAGGAGCTTTTACTTCCAGATGCACTCCGTATTCCTCTGCCGCCGTCCGGGCTCCCTCCAAAAGAGCCGTCCAAAAATCATTTGTCTCATCGATGATCTTGGGGATATAAATCAGGGAAAGCTTTTCTTCTTCCCTGCTCCTTCCCCCAAAAATCCCTGCGCCTGCTCCCAAAAGCCCTAAAATCACCAACAGGATGCCAAGCGTCCACCTTTTTTTCTTATCCATGTTCCCGCTCCTTTGGTATCTTTACCACCGCTTTTGTCCCTTGACCTTTGACACTTTCGTAGGAAATGCCATACTCCGCACCATATGTAAGCTGGATTCGCTTCTGCACATTATAAACACCCACTCCATTCGAGCGATAGTTCACCGTATGCTTCTCAAAAATATGCTCCAGTGCTTCCCGGTCCATTCCCACACCATCATCGCAAATCTCAAAAAAGATGTCCCCCTCTTTTTCATACCCTCTCAAAAACAGAAGTCCTTTGCTTTCTTTATATTTTAATCCATGATAAATTGCGTTTTCAATCAGGGGCTGCAATACCAGCTTAATGATTTTTTCATTCTGAATGGAAGGTTCCACCTGAATCTTAAATTCTAATTTGTCCTGATATCTCATTTTTTGTATCGTCAGATAATTTTTGCAATACTCCACTTCCTGACTGATTAGAATCTCTTCATCCTCATTACTGATATTTTGCCGAAGCAGCCGCGCCAGGGAGGCAGTCATCAACACCACCTCTTCATTTCGCTTTCCCTCTGCCATCCAGATAATGGAATCCAACGTATTATACAAAAAATGGGGATTGATCTGTGACTGCAAAGCTTTCAGTTCGCTCTTTCTTTTTGCCTCCTGCTCACTGATAATCTCATCCATCAATTCCTGAATCCTGCAGGTCATCGTGTGAAATGTTTCTGTCAGACTGCCTATCTCATTATTCGATTCCACTTCCACATTTCCCACCTGAAAATTTCCCTCCTGCACCAGAGCCATCGAATCTTTCAACCTCTGTATCGGCTGCGTAATTTCTCTGGAAAGAATATTAGAAATGACCAGCGCTGCCACGATCAAAACCACCGCAATCATGAGATACAACCGCTGCGCCTGATCGCTTCTTTTCAGAAGTTCTGCGATATAAGAACAGCTTACCACCGTCCATCCCGTCTTTTCCGAACGGGAAATCGTATACAGCCGGGCTTCTTCCCCTTCCCCCAGCTCCAGATACTCCTCCGTACAGTTTTTTACTTCCTCGATATACTCCGTCTGCAATTCATTATATAACTGTTGCTGCTGCGGATGATAGACAATATTCCCCTCCGCATCCAGAATAAAAATGTAACCTTTCCTTCCCACACTGCTGTCGTCACACAGGGTACGGATAGCGCTGTAATTCAGATCCACAAATAAAACGCCCTGTTCTTCTTTATTCCTCTTATTTTGAATCGCCCTGCTCAACGTGATTACCCAGGGACGTTCTCCCTCAATCACATGCTGCACATGAGCCGATGAAAGATACACTTCTCCCGGATGTTCTATCGCCTTTTCATACCACTCCAGATCCTCCAGTACAACATAAGGATTCTTGTGACTGCTTCCTTTATTCAGCAAAGCTCGACCGTCTGCCTTTACAATTCCTACATTATAAATATCCGACCTGCTGCTCAATACGGTAGAAAACTGCGAAAGAAGCTGTCTGGATGCTTCCGTAATCTTTTCACTATTTCCAAACAGATAATCCTGAACATCAGCGTTTGCCGCCAACATGGAAGAAATATTTTCCATATAGTCAATATAAGAATCCATATCATGATTCACCTGTCCGGTAAGCTGTTTCGTATACGTTATCGTATTTTCAAATATGGAAGTTCTGGTATATGACAGGGAAATCACCGTCACGGTGGCAATAGCAACCAATACCAGCGTTGCCATCACAAGATAAATTACGGTCTGAATGCTCCTGAATCTTCCAAAAAAAGCGGATATAGGATTTTTCTTTTTCATCGGCGGTGTTTCCTCGCATATACAGTGGGCGTCATGCCAGTCGCTTTTTTAAAGGAAATACTGAAATAATGAGGATCTGCAAATCCCACCCGTTCTGCAATCTCATAATTTTTAAGCGTCGTATGTTCCAGAAGTTCCTTTGCTTTATCCATTCTGGTACGAATCAGTACATCCATAAAAGTTTCTCCTGTAATTTCTTTGAAAATCGTACTGAAATGGCTGGTACTGATTCCCAGAAAATTACAAAGGCTATGTAAACTCAGATCCTGCTCTGCATAATGTTCTTTGATATATTCCATTGCCTGCAGCGCCTGCCGCTTACCGGAAGAGCTGTTTTCCTGCTCCATGTAATCTGCGGCTTCCCCTGCAAAATTTTCCACCAGCTCCATCGCTTCCTGAAACGTTCTCTGACTGGCAATACGATTTAACACCTGTTCTTTTTTTGCTTCTACACTTTCCGGATTTGCATGTATATTCTCCATAACAGAACTGATCAGACGAAGTACTCGCTGAAGATACAAGCAGGCGCGGCTTTTATTCACCCTACTCTCCATGATTCTCTGTTTGATGGTCTCCAAACTCTCCTGTATCCTGTCTTTCTGATGATTTTGAAGAGCGTCTGCAAGATATGCCAGAGGTTCCTCCAGAAAAACTTCTTTGCCAAAGTTTTCCTCCTTTTCCAGATCCAGCAGGAGATTTCCTCCCAGCAGGTATCGATAATCCAATGCTTTCTCCGCCTCGTCATAAGAAAAATGCAGTTTTTCCAACTTCCTTACCCGCGGTCCGATAGCAATGGAAAGTTCCAACATCATACTCTCATAGACCTTTTCTTTAATTTCTCTGCAAACTTCTCCCAGCGAATCAAAAGCATCTCTGGTAGAATTCTGCTGAAACAAGATACCAATCCGGCTATTTGCCTCCTGATACACGATGCCCGCTTCGTGTTTTCTCACCACTTCATCGCTGATATTGTAAACCACAAAAGCCATCAGTGCGCTTTCCTGCCTCTGACTCAGACTCTGTTCATACAGACCTGAATAGATATCAATTTCCACCACTGCAATCCGATACTCTGGCGCCTTCAAAAAAATCCCCAGCTCTTCCATCTGCTTCACACATGTTTCCGGTTCCTTAGAACCTGTCACCAACGAAGAAAGCGCCTGCGAACGGATCAACTGTTCATTCTTCTTATATTCTTTGGAATCCCGGGTAAGCATCTGCAGTTTCATCTCTTCCTGCCTGGCAGTTTCCAGCGTCTGATACATATTTTTCAATACTTCTGTAAGTTCCACCGCTGTCACCGGCTTGAGCAGATACTCGCTCACATTATACTGAATCGCCTTTTTGGCATATTCAAATTCTCCAAATCCACTGAAAATAATAATCTTCACTTCTGGACAATGATCGTGAAGATAATGACTGAGTTCCATCCCGTCCACATACGGCATACAGATATCTGTGAGTACCAGATCCACCGGATGCTCCTGAACAAATTCAATAGCTTCTTTTCCATTTTGGCAGTCTCCTGCCAACTCATATCCCAGTTTCTGCCAGTCAATATTCCTTCGAATAGCATCACGCACTAAGATTTCATCATCTACAAGTAAAACCCGATACATTTTTAACTCCTTTTCCAATCCCAAACCACTGTACTCTCTCCATTTTCACCAATACTTGCTTTTATTCTATCAGAAATTATACTATTTGCAAGAAAAATGTTCCACCCTTTCTTCTTCCTTCTTACAATTTCACGTACTGTTTCTTTATACTTTTTCTTATTTTTTTATAATTTGTACATATTCTCCTCATATTTATTTCCTATACTATGAACAGATAGTTGATTAACCACTCACTATCTCCCCCCTCATTAAAATTTTTAAAGAAAAAACAGGCATTTAAAAATGCCTGTTTTTTCTAATTCCATATTTACTCTTTTACAATCACAGTTCCCGTTTTTCCCTCATAACCTTCTATCGCCTTATCGATAGAAGTAATCACTGCTTTTCTTCCTTCTCCACTTTCCACAAATTCCACAGAAGCCTGCATTTTAGGAAGCATGGTATTCGGTTCAAACTGCCCCTGCTCCATATATTCCTTTGCTTCCTTCACAGTGATCGTATCCAGAAGTTTTTCTTCCTGCGTATGATAGCCCAGGGAAACTCTCTCTACACTGGTAAGGATCATCAGTTCATCAGCGGAAAGAAGCTGTGCCAGCTTTCCGCTGGTAAGGTCTTTCTCAATTACTGCGCTGGCGCCCTTAAGCTCCGTTCCCTGTTCCAAAACAGGGATTCCGCCTCCGCCGCAGGCAATAACCACCTGCCCGGCATCTAACAGTGTCCGAATCGTATCAATTTCCACAATTCCCTGCGGTTTCGGCGCCGCTACGATCCTGCGATATCCTTCTCCGGTGCGGATCACATAGTTGCCCTTTTCCTCTTCCTCCGCCGCTTCCTGCTCATTCAAAACACGACCGATCACCTTTACCGGTTCCGCAAAAGCTTCATCATAAGGATCTACCGTCACCTGCGTCAAAACGGTACATACGGGTTTGAAAATTCCTTCTTTTATCAGTTCCGAGCGAATGGCATTCTGCAAGTCATAGCCAATATATCCCTGGCTCATGGCAGAGCAGACAGACATGGGCGCGTACGTATAATCTGGATGATACTTTCCAAACTCATTCATCGCCGTATGGATCATCCCTATCTGCGGAGCATTACTGTGCGAAATAACCACCTCAGCGCCTTCTTTTACTAACTGTGCGATCCGTTTTGCCGTTCTTTTTGTTGCTTCCTTCTGTTCGGGAAGGGTATTCCCCAGGGCTCTGTGCCCCAGGGCAATGACTACTCTCTTTTTCTCCATATTCTATCCCTCTTTACTATAAAAAATAATATCCCAGTATCACTGCTCCCAACACGATGCGATACCACCCAAACACTTTGAAATCATGTTTTTTGATATATCCCATCAGGAATTTAATTGCCAGAATCGATACCACAAAAGCAACTGCCATACCCAAAAGCAGGATGATGATTTCTGTTCCTGTAAAGCCAAGACCGAATTTTACAAGCTTCAAAAGACTTGCGCCAAGCATGGTTGGGATTGCCAGAAAGAAAGTATACTCTGCTGCCAGCTTTCTGCTGGTTCCCAGAAGAATTCCTCCGATGATCGTCGCTCCGGAACGGGATGTTCCCGGAATCACCGCCAACAACTGGAACACACCGATAAATAAGGCGTCTTTAAAAGTAATATCACTCAGTTTCTTTCTGGTAGGTGTTCTCTTTTTATTGTAATTTTCGATCACGATGAAGAGAATACCATATACGATCAGTGTTGTGGCAATCACGACGTCATGTTCCAGATGCTCTTCAATCCAATCGTTAAACGGAAGTGCAATGATGATCGCCGGAACACAGGAAACCAGAATCTTCAGCCACAAAACAATTTTATTCATATCCACATAGTGATCGGTGAACTTCTGCACCTCCGCCAGTTTTTTATTCTCGCTGATATATTTCCAGTTGCTCTCTCTTTCCGGATCTTTTTTATGGAATGGCCAGAGCTTTTCAAAATCCAGAAGCACCACCGCTAAAACAGCCCCCAACTGGATCATTACCAAAAATAACTGCCAGAACGCTTCGCTTACGTTCAGCTTCACAAAATTATCCACCAAAATCAGGTGCCCGGTACTACTGATAGGAAGCCATTCTGTAATTCCCTCCACAATACCAAAAAATATAACTTTTAGAATTTCAATAATATCCATAGATTCTCCCCTTTACAAATTCCTTATATCTTCGCAATGTCGATCAGTGTCAGTTGGTTCAGATCTGTATTTTCCAGACTCGTCACCAGCGCCTTTGCTGTGTCCATAGCCGTCAGTACATTGACGCCAGTTTCAATGGCATTTCTTCGAATCAGGAAACCATCTCTGGAATGTTCCACTCCCTGAGAAGGGGTGTCAATGACCAGATCGATCTTATGACCCAGAATCAGATCCATGAGATTCGGGGAATCCTGCTCAATCTTATTGGTCCGAATGACTTTTACTCCCGCCTCTTTTAAAGCTTTTGCCGTATTTTTTGTAGCGTAGATTCGGTATCCCAGCGCTTCAAACCGTTTTCCGACTTCCACCGCTTCCGGTTTATCCTCATCCCGCACCGTCATAATCATATTTTTATGTTTGGGAAGGTTTACGCCTGCCCCCAAAAACGCCTTATAGAGAGCCTCATTGAAGTTTTCGGCAATTCCCAGACACTCTCCCGTAGACTTCATCTCCGGTCCCAGACTGATATCTGCTCCGCGGATTTTTTCAAAGGAAAATACCGGCATCTTAATGGCAAAATATTTTGCTTCTGGCTGCAATCCCGGCGTATAGCCCAGATCCTTCAGTCTATATCCCATAATAGCTTTTGCAGCCAGCGGCACGATAGGAATACCTGTAACTTTGCTGATATACGGAACCGTACGGCTGGAACGAGGATTTACCTCAATCACATAGACCTCTTCTCCACATACAATAAACTGAATATTAATCATGCCCACCACATGCAAAGCTCTTGCCAGCCGTCTGGTGTATTCCTCGATCGTCGCCTTTGCAGACTTGCTGATGGTCTGCGCCGGATATACGGAAATACTGTCGCCGGAATGAATACCTGCCCGCTCAATATGCTCCATAATACCAGGAATCACGATATCCTCTCCATCGCATACGGCATCCACTTCAATCTCTTTTCCCACCAGATACTTATCGACCAGAATCGGATGTTCCTGCGCGATCCGGTTGATAATTCCAATATACTGCTCCACATCCTCGTCATTGATAGCGATCTGCATCCCCTGACCGCCCAGAACGTAGGATGGCCGAACCAAAACGGGGTATCCCAGTTCCCGGGCTGCCTGCACCGCTTCTTCTGCCGTATAAACCGTCTGTCCCTTGGGTCTTGGAATCTCACACTGCTCCAGTATCGCATCAAACAACTCCCGATCTTCCGCCGCATCCACATTTTCCGCAGAGGTTCCCAGAATCGGAACACCCATCTCCATCAAAGCCTGCGTCAGCTTGATAGCCGTCTGTCCTCCAAACTGCACAACCGCTCCGTCCGGCTTCTCAATATTTACAATATTTTCCACATCCTCAGGCGTAAGCGGCTCAAAATACAACTTATCCGCAATATCAAAATCGGTACTTACCGTCTCCGGGTTGTTATTAATAATAATGGTTTCATACCCTTCTTTCGCAAACGCCCAGGTACAGTGCACAGAGCAGAAATCAAATTCGATTCCCTGACCAATTCGAATCGGACCGGAACCCAACACCAGCACTTTCTTTTTCTTGGAATCGCTTATCGCCTCATTTTCTCCCCCGTAAACAGAATAGTAATACGGAGTGGTGGCTGCAAATTCTGCGGCACAGGTATCCACCATTTTATACGCAGCACAAATACTGTACTGTTTTCTTAAATCTTTGATCTCTTTTTCCGTCTTTTTCGCCAGTTCAGCAATCACCGCATCTGGAAACTCCATTCTTTTGGCTTCCCGAAGAAGATCTTCTGTGAGTTCTTTCGTTCTCAGATCCTCCTCCATTTCCGTGAGAATAGCAAGCTTATCAATAAACCACTGATCAATTCTGGTGATCTCATGAATCTCTTCCTGAGAAATTCCCAGACGGATCGCCTGAGCGATTCTCCAGATCCGCATATCATCCACAATGGTAAGGGCTTCCCGCATTTCCTCCCGGGAAAGTTCCGTAAAATCATAGGACATCAGACTGTCCACATGCTGCTCCAGAGAGCGGATGGCTTTCATCAAAGCTCCCTCAAAATTATTGCAAATGCTCATAACCTCTCCGGTCGCCTTCATCTGGGTAGTCAGCGTACGTTTTGCGCTGATGAACTTGTCGAAAGGCAGCCGCGGAATCTTCACTACACAGTAATCCAACATAGGCTCAAAACTTGCATACGTTTTTCCTGTAATCGCATTGGGAATCTCATCCAGCGTATAACCCAGAGCGATTTTTGCCGCAACCTTGGCAATCGGATATCCGGTAGCCTTACTTGCCAACGCCGAAGAACGGGACACCCGGGGATTTACCTCGATGACACAATATTCAAAACTGTCTGGATTCAGGGCATACTGTACATTACATCCTCCGGTGATCCCCAGTTCTGTGATAATATTCAGCGCTGAAGTACGAAGCATCTGATACTCTTTATCTCCCAATGTCTGGGAAGGCGCCACCACGATACTGTCACCGGTATGCACCCCTACCGGATCGATATTTTCCATATTGCAGACCGTAATGCAGTTTCCTGCGCCGTCCCGCATCACCTCGTACTCAATTTCCTTCCATCCGGCGATACACCGTTCCACCAGAACCTCTCCTACTCGGGAAAGGCGCAGACCATTTTCCAGAATCTCCATCAGCTCCGCTTCATTGTGTGCGATTCCGCCACCGCTTCCCCCTAAGGTGTACGCCGGGCGCAATACTACCGGATATCCAATCGTATTGGTAAATGCCACACCGTCTTCCACCGTTTTTACCACCAGAGAGGCTGCCACCGGCTCTCCGATTTTTTCCATAGTATCTTTAAATTCCTGGCGATCCTCCGCCTTTTTGATGGTCTGGGAAGTTGTTCCGATAAGGCGCACATGATGCTCTCTCAAAAATCCTCTCTCTTCCAGCTCCATCGCCAGGTTCAGTCCTGCCTGACCGCCCAGGGTAGGAAGGACGCTGTCCGGCTTTTCCTTCAGAATTAACTGTTCCACCACTTCCACAGTAAGGGGCTCAATATAGACCTTATCTGCAATATCTTTATCTGTCATGATCGTTGCCGGATTGGAATTCAGAAGAACTACCTCAATCCCCTCTTCTTTCAAGGAACGGCACGCCTGCGTTCCCGCATAATCAAACTCCGCCGCCTGCCCGATCACAATCGGACCGGAACCTATCATCAAAACTTTTTTTATCTCTGGATTCTTTGGCATTATTCTTCCCCTCCCATCATTTTCATAAACCGGTCAAACAGATATCCCGAATCCTGAGGACCGGGACATGCCTCTGGATGAAACTGTACCGTAAAAATATTTTTTCCTGTATATTTCAATCCTTCATTGGTTCCGTCATTGACATTTACAAAGGCAGGAACTGCCACTTGCGGATCTAAATTATTCGTATCCACCACATACCCGTGGTTCTGAGAAGAAATATAAACTCTTCCTGTCTCCAGATCTTTTACCGGATGATTTCCTCCCCGGTGTCCATACTTCATTTTATAAGTATCAGCCCCTGTCGCCAGCGCCATCAGCTGATGTCCCAGACAAATAGCAAAAATCGGCACGTCAGACTGATATAATTTCCAGATCTCCTGAATGATCTGCGTACATTCCTTCGGATCTCCCGGACCATTGGAAAGCATAATGCCGTCCGGTCGGTCTGCCAGAATCTCCTCTGCCAAAGTAGAAGCTGGATAGATTGTTACCTGACACCCTCTCTGATGAAGCGAACGAGCAATATTATTTTTCGCTCCCAGATCCAGCAGCGCCACCTTCTTTCCTTCTCCTTTTAAAACAGACTTTTCGGAACAGGTTACCCGTTCCACCACATTTCCGGTATTGTAAGCTCTCAGCCGGGGAAGAATCTCCTCCAGATCATATTGTTCATTCGTGGTGATCATTCCGTTCATGGTTCCTTTTTCCCTCAGAAGCCGCGTCAGAGCCCTGGTATCGACTCCCGCAATACCAGGAATATCAAAACGTTTCAGGAAATTCTGAATGGTGTCCTCGCTTCGGAAGTTGCTGGCAGTTCTGGAGACTTCTCTTACAATATATCCATCTGGCCAGGGTCTTAAAGATTCTGTATCCTCATAACATATCCCGTAATTTCCGATCAGCGGATATGTCATACATACTGCCTGACCTGCGTAGGAAGGATCCGTAAGTACTTCCAGATACCCTGTCATAGAAGTATTAAAAACAATCTCACTGATGATTTCTTTTCGCGAACCTATACTGGTTCCCGTAAAAACGTGTCCATCTTCAAGAATCAAAAAAGCTTTCATCATTCCATTTCCTTTCTCTCTTAATCTTTTGCCTTATTTTTCCAGACATAGGAAAAGGGTCTGCCACATAAAAAGTCTACGTGTAACATACCCCTTGCTTAATCTTATAGATTTTATCACAAAGAAGTCTGCTTTTCAAGAAAAACTTGCAAAAAATATTTTTTCAAAAAAAATGAATTTTTTTCAAAAAAGGTGTTGACTTTTCTTTTCAAATCCTGTATATTATCACTTGTCGCTGAGATACATCAGCAACACACAAAACCAAATATGCAGGAATGGCGGAATTGGCAGACGCGCAGGCTTCAGGTGCCTGTGGTAGCAATATCGTGTGGGTTCAAGTCCCACTTCCTGCACTAATTTTTTGTCCATAGATATGATAATATACTGCCGTATACAGAAAACGTGTGAAAATATTTCTCCCCCGCAACGAATGGTCGAGCACATCTTTGAGACCTCAGGCTCAAAGTGAGCGCAGACTGAGTTTGTGGGGGAGAAATATTATTGCAAGTTTTCAAGATACGGCAATTTTCTTTTATGCTTATCTGTCTTTTCGCTTCAGCAGTCCCACAAGCGATAGCAGCGTTCCTCCCAGAATGAAAAGATCAGATATATTGAATACAAGGCGACGCAGCTTTTCCCATTTTACATTGAAGCTAAAATAATCCACCACATATCCTCTGGTGAGACGATCTGCCATATTACTGGCGCCTCCGCCCAAAATGCAGGCGCCAGCCGCCTTCTCCAGTTTCTTCCCGGGAAGTTTTAAAAGACGGCAAAATCCCAGGAAGCAGATTCCCCAGAGCGTAAGCGTTCCCACCTTTACTGCCTGCGGATGTTTTTCTCCCACGCTGCAAGCCATACCGGAATTATGAAGTCTCCGCAAAAGAATCCTGTCCCCTGCCACTTCCCTTACCGCTTTATCACTCAGCTTCTTTTCCGCCCAATGCTTGATTCCACTGTCCGCAAAGAAAATAGCCGCAGCCACACTTAACCAAACCATGATTTTCTCTCCTATTTTCGCAGATTATTCCGATTTTTCCTCTGCCGTTTCCCGCTTATCTTCGGTTACTTCTGCCGTATGTTCTAGATTATCTGCGGATTCTTCCTTCGCTTCGGGATCTTCTGTCGGCTCTGTACAAGCTTCCCATACTTCTTCCTGCGCCTCCTGCACTGTCTGCTCTTGTACCGGGGTCTCAGGAGTCTCCTCCGTCTCTTCTTCCCGCACCGGCAATACCGTTCCACATTTCATACAGAACACTGCATTCTGTGGATTCGGCGCCCCACAGGAAGAGCAAATATTCTGACCCTTTCTGCCCGCCAGCTCTTCTTTATAGGAAGCCGCCTGTCGGCGAAGTTCCAGAATGCCGTCGCAAAGCTCTGCCAACTCCTCATCCATCTGTTCTCCTTCTGCAAACCGCTGAAAAATAATCTCTCCTAACTTTCGATAGTCCAGATCCATCGCTCTGCTCACACTGCGCAATTTGCCTCTCAATTTCTGAATCTCCACCAGATCTTCCGTTTTCTTTCCCACTGCTCCAGCAGTTTCCGTGATCGTCTGTCGTAAGCTGTTCAGGAAATCTTCACTCATAATACCCTCTCTTTCTCCGGAACTGTTCCCGGTCATCCCCTTATACTCTCTGTTTCCACTTCTTTGCAACTGACGCTCTCTCAGTTTTTCTGTTTCAGCTGAAACAATTCCTGCCCTCGCAGCAAAATCTGAGGTCCTCCGGTATGCTCGATATATTCTCTGGTGATCACAACCTCTCCGATACTGTCATCTTTGGGTATCTCATACATGATATCCAGCATATATTCTTCCAGAATCGCCCGCAAAGCTCTGGCGCCCGTATCCTTCTTCAGCGCTTTCTCAGCAATCGCCTCCAAAGCCTCCGGAGCAAATTCCAATTTTACCTCATCCATCTCCAAAAGCTTCTTATACTGTTTTAAAATTGCATTCTTCGGTTCCTGCAAAATCTTCACCAGCATATCCTTATCCAACCCCTGCAAAGTGAAAATAATGGGAAGGCGTCCCAGAAATTCAGGAACCATACCAAAATTTCTCAAATCTTCCACTGTGACCTTATCCAGGATATTCTTGTCCTTGTCATACTTATCCCGCAGCTCCGACTGGAAACCAATGGCTGCTTTTTTGTTCAGACGCTCCCGGATCACTTCTTCCAAATCTGGAAAAGCTCCGCCACAGATAAACAGAATATTGCTGGTATTTACTGTTGTCAGAGGAACCATGGCATTCTTACTGTTTGCTCCTACCGGAACCTCCACATCGCTTCCCTCCAACAGCTTCAGCATTCCCTGCTGTACGGCTTCTCCGCTTACATCTCTCTGATTCGTATTCTTCTTCTTTGCGATCTTATCAATCTCATCGATGAAAATAATTCCATGCTCCGCCCGCTCTACATCGTTGTCCGCCGCCGCCAGGAGCTTGGAAACCACACTCTCAATATCATCTCCGATATATCCCGCCTCCGTAAGAGACGTTGCGTCCGTAATCGCCAGCGGCACATCCAAAAGGCGCGCCAAAGTCTGCACCAGATATGTCTTACCACTTCCTGTAGGTCCGATCATCAGCATATTAGACTTGGCAATCTCCACTTCTCCCGTCTCTTCCAGAGCCAGAACCCGCTTATAATGATTATATACCCCCACAGAAATCACTTTTTTGGCGTGTTCCTGCCCGATCACATATTCGTCCAGCTGCGCTTTGATCTTATGAGGCGGAGGAACATCCTTCATGGTGAACGACTTCTTCTCTTTCTCCGGCTTACTCTTCTTCACCCTCTGCTTTTCCGGTACCTGATTCGGTATGGCAGACAGATCGATCATGCTGATATTCGGCATGTGGCTCATCAGATCGTTATAGTTTATATTGCTGTTGTTCATAGTATCAAAGCTTTTCTGCATACAATCTGTACAAATATGAATGTTCTGAGGCAACGTGATCATCGGTCCCGTCTTACTCTCCGGTCTCCTGCACAAAAAGCATACTTTTTCATATTCATCTTCTGTTTTTTTTCCTTTGGAAATATCTTCATTTTTATCATCCTGAATATTTTCCAATAAATCCTTGTCTTCTGACATCTTTTATCCTTTCTTCCCGGCTGACTGTCCTTTTATAAATTCAGCCCTGTATGGTTTTTATTATAAAACACAATCCTATATCCCACAAGTAAACTTTTTATTAATAGAAACAGGGACCACCGCACTCGTATTCTCAAATGCGGCAGCCCCTTGCCTTCCATTCTATCTTTGCGGGATAGCAGACTGCTGAATAGTTACCTTTGCGGTACAGTCTGTGTCATCTCACTGCGTTTTCCCAACTTCACTGTGAGCGTCTGTTCCTTATATTCTCCATTTTCCGCTCTGCTGACGATCACCTCAATTTCCTCTCCGGCCTCATAATATTCCAGCTTGCTCACCAGATCATCCTTGCCAGAAATAGTCACTCCATCAAACTTTGTGATTACATCACCTTTCTGGATTCCTGCTGCTTCCGCAGGACCTCCTTCTTCCACAGAATCCACAAATGCTCCTTTCGGAATTCCATATTTGGCGATCGCATCCTGATCGACGTCCATGCAGACAACTCCAATATATGCCGCCTTCTTAGCATCGGCTTTATAGCGTGTCTCCCGGTTCATCAACTCATCCAAAATCGGCTGCGCTGTCGCTACCGGAATGGCATATCCCATACCTTCTACCTCTGTAGCAGCCGCCTTGGCAGAATTAATACCAATCAGTTCTCCCTTCATGTTCAGCAAAGCGCCTCCGCTGTTTCCCGGATTGATCGCAGCATCCGTCTGGATCATTTTTCCGGTACTGTTTCCATTTTCATCAAAAACTTCACGGTCTACAGCGCTGACCCATCCAGAAGTAACAGACTGTCCATATCCCAGAGCATTTCCGATGGCTACCACCTGTTCTCCCAGCTGAAGCGAATCAGAGTCTCCAATACTTACCACTTTGATGGCATTCAACGTATCTTCCGTCATATCTTCCAGATTCACCGCGATCACCGCCAGATCGGTATCCGGGTTATTTCCCTTAACCTGCGCCTCATAAACCGCCGCATCGCTGAAAGCTACAGTAAGAGTCTCCGCTCCTGCGATCACATGATTGTTGGTAGCGATCAGAAGTTCTGTATCGTTCTGTCCCACAATAATACCGGAACCGGTACTCTCAATGGGGTATTCCTGCACACCGCCGAAGAAATCCCGGACAGTGCTCACACTTGCATTGGTAATAGACACCACGGACGGCATACACATATCTGCCACTTGTGCCACGGTATAGCCGTCTGTACTTCCATTTCCCACCGCAGATGCTTCCTGTGCCGGCGGCTCTGCAGTAGCCACCTGACTATGCGCTTCCGTTTTCTCTTCCTGACCAATGACAACATTTCCCAGCGCGTCCACTCCAAACATAACGCCTCCTGCCACAAGACCAAAAACGGCTGCCATACCCACCGTTACCAGAAAACGTTTCCCCTTTCCACCCGACTTTTTCTTCTCCGGTTTCTTCCCTGTTTGCTCAGGAGTAAATGGATAAGCTCCGTAATGTCTTTCTCCGGTTTTTGGCGCTTCCTGCTGCTTCTGCTGGCTGTGATAACTCCCGCCCTGATATCCTGCCTGGTACTGATTATTTCCATAAGGCGGATTTTGCTCATTTCCATATCCCGGATTCTGCTCCTGTCCATTCCATTCACCAGTTTTTCCCACATTCTCCCGATATTGATCTGTCTCATAAGAATTCTGTCCGCTATCGGCGATTCCTTGCTGCCGTTTCTGATATTCGGGATTTACCCAATGATAAGAGGTATCTTCTTCTGCTGGCTGCACATCCTGCATTGCTGGTTCTTCCAATGTTGTCGACTCTTCCGATGCTACTGGCTTTTCTGAAGAAACTGCCTCTCCCATTCCTTCCTTCTCTTCTTTGTTCAGATCCCACTCATTTCCCATAAATCGATTCCTCTCTTCTATATACGATTTTACATTTCAAAATACCTGACAAATTGTTTCGCGCTATGCGCTCTCGCAATTTTAATACCATTTTAAAAGATAAATGTGTCAAAAATGTGAAAATTATTCTTTTTTCTCTTCCCAGTATGATTTCTGAGACGTGCACTGGCGAATCATCCATCTCGGAAGACTCCGGTATCTTTTTCCCAGCAGATAGCCCAGATATTTCCATCCGCTGTTCCACACCAGAGAAAATACCAGCCATGGTTTTCCCTGTCTGCACAGCCAGGAAGCTGTCTCTTTTACCAGGCGGATTCCCTCTCCCTCTGACCGAACACCGGAAAATATTTCCGGATGATCTGCCTGAGACACCGCCAGATCAAAGTTTCGGTGAAACTGCTGCAGGGCAGAATAATTGTGGGAATGTATCACTTTCGCCTCCGCTGCGTAAGCCACCGCCCCTCCCGCCTGTATCAGGCTGCCTGCAAAGATCATATCCTCGTTGAAAATCGTCTTTTTTACAAAACCTCCCATTTCCAGATACGTCTCACGCTCATACATTGCGCACACATTGGAACAAAAATACGTCTTGATTCCCAGTGTTTTCAGATCGGCTTTGCGTTTTATACGGCTCTCCTCCGGATAATTAAAGCTTCTGGTAAATCGCTCCATCAGGCGGCAGTCCTCCGCGGGCAGCTGTCGGGCATAAGCTGCCTTGATATCCCGCCCCTGTTCTAAAGCTTTTACCAATTCCTCTACCAGCTTTTCATCGGCGGGAACGGCATCCTGGGTCATAAATAACAGATAATCCGCCTGGGACAGCCTTGCCGCCTGATCTCTGGTTTCTCCGTGATCATACGATTCCTGTTTCACATGGTGCACCTCCATGTTCCCACACCACTGTTCATATTCCGTCTTCCAGTTTTCCTTCCCGGTATTCATCACCAGAATCCTCTGCACCGGATACGTCTGTTTCTTGATCCCCTCGATCAGCAGTTTCCACTTCTGATCCGGTCGGTACACCGGCACGATCAAATCTACCGTTTTCTTCATCCTTTCTCCCTTCTCATGAAAAAACCGCCGCACTACTCTTTCTCGAATAGCACGACGGTCTGAATGCTCTATGATTCTGTATCCGCTTCTCGATATGCCGCCATAGAACCATCTTCCGAATGTTCCAGACGGGAAGCATCGCCAAATCCGCTCTTCTCCACAATATGCTGACTGTACGCTTTCACTTCCTCAGAAGGAACGTAATCGTCTTCCGGATAGAGGAACTCGTGAAGCTTTATTACATTGGATTCCAGCGTTACCGGAACAACACAGTCATATCCGTCCAGAGCCTGCTTTACATTTTCTCCATACAGATGATCGAAGGGGAAACCCGTCTGATCCTCGATATCATAGGACAGCATACTCATTCCCATAGAAAGGATCTCCGTCTTGGAAAGTGTCGTTTTGATCATAGGGAACACTTCATCCAATATCTTATTCAGCGTAGCCAAATCTGCGCTCTTCGCTTTCTCCACGATCTTATAGATCAGCTCTCTCTGGCGGGCTGCACGACGGAAATCATTCCCCGCCGTATAACGAATACGGGCATAAGCAACTGCCTGTACGCCGTTTAAGTGATGAACCCCCGCCACCTTTTCCAATGGCTCGTAATCCATATGTGTATACTCTGCTGTACCCACACAATAATTATTCAAATGCTCAATTTCCTCTTCTTTCAGTTCTACATCTACGCCGCCCAGAAGATCCACTACAGTAGCCACCGCCGTAAAGTCCACGCTGACACAGGCCGTCATATTCAGATCCAGATTGGTATTGATCATATTAATAAACTGCTCATAGCCGCCCCGCATATAGGCCTCGTTGGCCTTGCGGTAAATCCCGTTGCCATCTTCATCTTCACCTATCCGCATATACGTATCACGGTAAACAGACGCCAGTTTTACCTTCTTCGTATCATTATTGATACTGGCAATAATCATCGTATCGCTGTTGCTCTGTTCCAGACTTCCGCCGTTACTGATATCCACACCGATCAGTCCGATGGTAGTATAGCCCTGCATAACCTTATTTTCTTTGATTCCCGTATTGATCCCGATATTGTCAAAGTTCAGTTCTTCAAAGTTCATCTTTCCCATCTTAGCAAAAATAAACAAACCAGCCACCAATACCAGCAGGATTACGATTTCCAGTCCGAAAATAATCCGTCTCCTGCGACGTTTTCTGCGAAGTTTCAACTGTTTCTTGGTTAGATTTCTTTTTTCTGACATACTTTTCTCCCTTGTTCTTTAGTACGCATTTTTGTTTACAAAACCTTTAAAAAAGGTCATAACCAGAATCTTAATATCCAGTCCCACACTCCAGTTTTCAATATAATACAAGTCATATTCGATTCTCTTTCTGATAGAAGTGTCACCCCGGTAACCATTCACCTGCGCCCATCCTGTCAGCCCCGGTCTCACCTGATGCTTCACCATATAACGGGGGATTTCCTCCCGAAACTTCTCCACAAAAAAGGGACGCTCCGGTCTTGGTCCTACCAGACTCATATCCCCTTTCAAAATATTAAATAACTGAGGAAGTTCATCAATACTCGTTTTTCGCATCAGCTTGCCGATTCCCGTAACCCGGGGATCGTTTTTTACTGTCCAGGCTTTTTTCTCTTTTTCTTTCTGCTGCACTTCCATGGAACGGAACTTGTACATCATAAAAGTACGGTTATGCAGCCCTACCCGCTCCTGTTTGTAGATCAGCGGTCCCGGAGAGGTCAGCTTGATCAGAATACAAGCCAACAGCATAATCGGAGAAAACAGCACCAGCGCCACCAGCGCCCCTGCGATATCCATCAGCCGTTTGACCACGGCGTTAAAGGTATTCGTCAGAGGAACATACCGGATATTGATCACCGGAAGTCCCAACAAATCCTCTGTATAGGGTTTTGTGGGAATTATATTATTGTAATCCGGAATAAATTTGGTGTGAACTCCTGATTTTTCACAGAGCGCCACAATTTCTTCCAGACGATAATACTCGCTTAAACCAAGGGTAATAGCAATCTCATCTAACTGGTTTTCCGGCAGGATCACCATGAGATTCTCAATCCGCCCTAACACTTTAATCCCTTTGTATGTGGTACCTGCCTCCACGTTGTCATCCAAAATCCCTCTCACATGATACCCCCACTGGGGATTCTGCAAGATCCTGTCAATATACTCTTCTGCCGCACGACTGTACCCCACGAGAAGAATATGCTTCTGATTCAGACCTTTTTTCCTGATTTTTCGCAAAATACGCCGGATACCGATGCGAACCATCTCTTCCAGACACGTATTCAGACAGAAGAAATAAAACAGCATCTCACGGGAAAAGTTATTTTCCTTCAAAAGCACGTAAATACAGCTGATCACGATCAGCATACCTACTGTATTCGCTTTTACAATATTGGAAAATTCCAGCCGACGCCCCTGCACCCGCTTCGGGGTATACAGATTAAAGGCATAATACAGGATCAGATAAAGAGGAATGACGGGAACCATCACAGCCATATACCATTTCCATGATAAAGACCGTACGGATCCTTCTGCGAATGGACCGATAAACTTCAGCACCCATGCCAGCCAATAGGATCCGGCAATCACCAGTCCATCGATCACCACATGCATCCGGTTAAAGTATCTTTGATTATCTTTTATCAATACTCTTCACCTTATCTTATTTTCGTTATTTCGTAGTTCTTTTACTTTCTTTTTACTATACATCAGTTGCCCCAAAAGGGCAATATAATATTTTCTGACTTCTTTTAAGGTTTCCTTACAATATTATTTCCTATTACAATATTATAAATGATGCCTGACGAATTGTTTCGTGCTTCGCACTCTCACAATTCTGCCCCAAATTCGGATATCGCGGGGCATATGCCCTTTTGACCCTGGCATCTTATTATATTACATTTTAACCCCTCTGTAAATAAAGAACCCCTTCAGCCGCAAATACGGCGCAGGATATTCCACCAAAGCTGCCCCTGAATCCGGCAGTAATTTCCAATGTTTTTCCAATGAAACGGGTATTTTTTCCCTTTCCTGCTAAGGGCGAAACCATTTTTGATACCTGCCGCGTATTCTCTCCCATAACCTTTAACAGTAAAAAACAGCAGTTTCACACCAAATCCCACTACCAAAAAGGGGAGATTTAAGAAAAGCTGTGCCAGCGGCATATTTTTATAGATCATATAGATATTATTTCTGGAAGAATAGCGAATCTTAAACTGATTGTATCGGGAACCGGAGGTTCCGCTTCCCACATGATATACCCTAGCCTCTGGAAGATACCAGTTTTCATACCCACAAATCTGCGCCCGATAGCCCAAATCCGTATCTTCCAAATAAGCAAAATGCTCCTCATCAAAATATCCCAGCTCTTCCACCAGTTTCTTCCGATAGATTGCCGCGCCTCCACAGGAAGAAAAAATCCGGCATTCTTTCTGATACCTTTCCTCCGACTTCCCTTTTCCCCGAGCAAACGCCCATCCCAGAGCATTATAAAAGTTTCCGGCGTCATCCACCAACTCCCGCTCCTGAAACTGAAGCATCAAAGCCGCGCAGGAAAAAACATTTTCCTTCGCCCGGATTCCGTCATACAACGCCTTAAGAAATTCTGCTTCCGCCTCCGTATCGTTATTCAAAAGCACCACATATTCCCCCCGGGACTCCCGGATTCCCACATTGACAGCTCCGCAAAATCCCGTATTCTCCGCAAGACAGATCAGCCGCACCCAGGGAAATCGCTCCCTGACATAAGCCACACTTCCATCTTCCGAACCGTTATCCACAAAAATCGTTTCAAACTCCTGAAAACTCTGCCTTTTTAAGCTTTCCAGACATCTTTCTATGTACTGCATTCCATTATAATTCGGAATGACCACAGAAACCATACAGTCTTTCTTCTGCATAATCGCTCCTATCTCTTAAGCCCGCAGAGAGTAATTCCACTTACTCAATGTGAGATTTTTATTATAATACGGATCCCCCGCTTTCAAAAGTTTGATCCAGCGGGTCCTCATAAATTCGATTTCTCCCTGAAAACGGCGGATTTTCTCTTCGCTGTCTTCTGTCCCCCGGGATTTTGATTCATAATGATACAGCTCCACCTGCGGATCGTATACCACCAGATACCCTGCCTGTACGGTGCGCAGACAAAGATCTACATCATTGAAAGCCACCGCCAGCTTTTCCTCAAAGCCGCCCAACTCTTTAAATACACTTCTTTTCATCATCATACAAGCCGCCGTCACCGCACTGAGATCCATCTGGAGAGATGCTTTATGCAGGTAACCAGTACGGGATCCGGGCATATTCAAAAATGCGTGCCCTGCAATCCCTCCAATTCCTATGATAATTCCTGCATGCTGTATGGTTCTATCGGGATAATACAGCTTTGCCCCGGTGATCCCCACTTCTCTTCGCTGGCAGTTCCCCAGCATTTCTTCCATCCAGCGGGGATTGATCACTTCCACATCATTATTCAAAAACAGCAGATATTCCCCGGAAGCATACGTTTCTCCAAAATTATTGATAGCGGAATAATTAAACCCTGCCTCCCAGGTAACCACCTTCACATTCTCTCTCTGCTCCAGTTCCTTATAATAGGCAAAAGTCTCCTCTTCCTGACTGTTGTTTTCTATAATAATGACCTCGTAATTGGGATACGTTGTCTTTTCAAACACAGAATCCAGACATTTTTTCAAAGCTTCCTTCTGATCTTTATTGGGAATCAGGATGGAAACCAACGGATTCCCCTGTACCGGGTATGTCACCTGATAAAATCCCAGATCTTTCGTGTGGCTGACAACCCCCTTCACACCCGTCCGGGCAAGATTTCCCTCGATGGCACGTTTTCCCGCATCAAAAGCATACATCTTACTGGCAGGATTATCCGCCGTAGAGGCTTTATGAGTGCGCCAGTGGTACAAGATTTCCGGGATATGGCAGATCATCTTTGCCTGTTCCACACACCGGAAAATAAAGTCATAGTCCTGCGCGCCGTCATACTCTCTGCGAAAACCACCCGTCTGCCGAACCAGCGCCGTCCGCGCCACAAAAAAATGGGTAATATAGTTATTGGACCGCAAAAGATCCAGATTAAAATCCGGTTTAAAATGGGGTTGAAAATGCTCGGAAAGGTCTGTCGTTACCTTATCTTCATCAGAATAAATCACATCCACCAGCGTATTTTCTTTCCCCTCCAGATGTTGGTTCATCATTTCCACCATCCGATAGAGCGCCTGCGGCGCCAGAAGATCGTCATGATCCAAAAGCCCCAGAAATTCTCCCTTTGCCATGGCGAATGCTTCATTGGTATTTTCCGCGATTCCCAGATTTTTCTGCAGTTCTTTCACTTTGATCCGGGAATCTTCTCCTGCATACTTTTTTAAAATCTCCCCCATCTCTTTCTCCTCGGGACTTGCATTGGCAATGCAAAGCTCCCAATTCGTATATGTCTGATTTTGCAGAGATTCTATCATCTGTATGAGAAATGCTCCTGGCGTCCGATACGCCGGAACCACCACACTAATAAAAGGACTATAAGTGAAACGGCGTTTTTTCTGACGCTCCAGTTCTTCTGCATCTGGCTGATGTTTTTCAAACCACGGACCATAGGGAATCTCTTCCGGTTCCATGCGCTCGCAAAGGCGAATCCAGAACTCCTTCGGACCGTAATGTTTCAGATAGCGCAGCCCCTTTTGTATATTATACGGTTTTATTTTTTTGATATAATGCATCCATTTTCCGGAATCCATGGATGTTCCTCCTTAATACGCCTTAAACTCTTTCAATGCCTGTACCACTTCTGCCGCTTCCTCCATGCTCAGGCTATAATACATCGGAAGCCGCAGCAGCCGTTCACTCTCTTTCGTGGTATACACATCTTCCCCGTGGAAACGTCCAAACATCTGACCGGCCCGGGAAGAATGCAGCGGCACATAATGAAAGACACTTAAAATCTCTCTTTCCTTCAGATATGCCAGAAGCTTCGTTCTGGTGTCCAGATCTTTTACTTTTATGTAATACATATGCGCATTGTGAGTGGCATATTCCGGCACCAAAGGACGCTGAATCCATCCCTGTTCCTCCAGATCCGCCAAATGCTCGTGATAATAATTCCACAATTTCAATCTCTTTTGATTGATCTTATCTGCTTCCTCCAGCTGCGCCCACAGATAAGCGGCATTCATATCGCTGGGAAGATATGACGAACCGTAATTTACCCAGGTATATTTATCCACTTGTCCGCGGAAATACTTACTCCGATCCGTTCCCTTTTCCCGAAGGATCTCCGCCGGTTCCAGATATTTTTCATCCTGAAAAAGAAGAGCTCCCCCTTCTCCCATAGAATAATTCTTTGTCTCATGGAAACTGTAACAGCCAAAATCTCCGATAGTTCCCAGCGCTTTCCCCTTGTAAAAAGCATTGACACCCTGAGCGGCATCCTCGATCACCTTCAGATCATATTTTTTCGCCAGTTCCATAATCGTATCCATCTCACAAGCCACACCGGCATAATGAACCGGCACGATGGCTTTCGTCTTTTCTGTGATCGCCGCCTCGATTTTTGTCTCGTCGATATTCATGGTGTCAGGACGGATATCCACAAACACGCAGGCAGCTCCCCGGAGAACGAAAGCATCCGCCGTAGATACAAACGTATAAGAAGGCATAATGACTTCATCCCCAGGCTGGATATCCGCCAGATAAGCCGCCATTTCCAGCGCATGGGTACAGGAAGTGGTAAGAAGTACTTCTTTTGACCGAAAATGTTCCTGCAGCCAGGCGGAACAGCGCTTGGTAAAAGGACCATCCCCACAGATCATACCATTTTTTTCCACCGCCTCTTTTATATATTCCGTTTCCTTTCCCACGAAAGGTGGTCTGTTAAAACTGATTTTCACGTTTTTCACACTCCTACCGCTTTCTGCTTGTTTTCTTCCTTTTTACAATACCGGAAATCGCTGCTGTGATCACGGCAAAACCGATCAGACCTGCCAAAATATAGCTGACCGTTTTGTAAATCTTGCTTTGCTGATGTTCCAGTATTTCCTGCTCCCGTTTTTGCTTCTCGGCATCGCTGGTGCTTTCCGGTGTGACAACAGGCTCTTCCGGATGCAAAACAGTTTCTTCCGGCTCCATTTTCTTTCCAGCGCCCAGATAATATTCTCCATGATAATAATATTTCTGGATCGTCTCTGCGCCTTCCTCCGTCTCCTGTATCGTAAAATTCTCCACCGTTTGATTTGCCGGAAGAGTTACAACCCCTCCCGGAACCTCTGCCCGGCTAAAATTCTCAAACCCATAATCAAACAATTTGATCTGATCCTGATAAATCTGCTGTACTCCTGCCCGCAGCGTCACTGCGATCAGAGTCATCCCATTTCTCGTAACTCCGCTGACCAGAGTGTTTTTTGCCACTTCCGTTACTCCTGTTTTTCCTCCAAAACACCCTTCATAATACTCCGGCGCAGACTGCGCCACCAGCGCATGATGGCAGGAATACGTTCTTGTTTCTCCGTTCATATTCGTTGGACCGATCACCACATTCTGCTGTTTAATGATTTCCAGAAAAGTCTCATTTTTAATAGCTTCCTGAAAAATCAGCGCCATATCATGGGCAGTCGTATAGTGATTTTCATCGGGCATTCCACTGGCATTTGCAAAATGCGTATTGGTACACCCCAGCTCCTGGGCTCTTTCGTTCATTCTATCCACAAAAGCCTGTACCGAACCGCCTCCCACATATTCCGCAATCTGTGTAGCCACGTCATTTGCCGACTGCACCATCAACACATCCAGACATTGACGCATCGTCAGAATCTCCCCTGCCTGCATACCTATATTCGTTCCTCCTGCATTTGGATCAGAAAGTACCGTCTGGGTAAATGTCACCTGATCGTCAAGCCCCGCCTGTTCCAAAGCCAACAGACAGGTCATGATCTTTGTGATACTGGCAGGATAGCGAATCTCATCCATTCCTTTATTGTATAAAATCGCTCCCGTATCTGCATCCATCAGTATTCCTGTCTCAGAGGCAATCTCCGGAGCCTGCGGCCACTCTGGTAGCTGATTCGTCGTCACCTCATAGACAGCGCCGTTTTGTACTTGGGCTGCCTGCGCCGAAATCGGTGCAATCACCAGCAAACCACTCAATAATATCCCCGCTATTCTGCCATATCTGCTTTTCATACTGTACCTCTCCTTTTAACTTTTCAGACTCATCCCGGCAGTGTATAAATAAAAATCCCAATAATAATAATAATATTTCCAATGATTTTCCCCTTTGTGATCTTTTCCTTTAAGATCAGCCAGGAAAACAGCAGCACAAATACGTATGCCGCCGTATCGATTACCGGTCCATACCGCATATCCACCTTGGTGTAGCAATATGTATTTAACAATAATACGCCGAAAAAAATCCCATATGCCAGAATCACTCGCCAGTTTAAATACTCCCGAATGGGATTTTTATACTTCTGATTTGCGCTTTGCTTCAATAAAACCTGAGAAATAGCCGAAAAAACGGTTCCTCCCAACATCATCAACATAAAAGGTCTATTCATATTTCTGCACCGTCCAAACGCCCGCCAGAACCACCAAAATTCCTATGATATTCTGTACGGAAAGATTTTCATGAAAAATAATCACTGCCCAGATCTGCGACCACAAAAGTGAAACACTTTTATTGGCATAGGCTGTAGACAGAGAAAACTTCTTAATTGCTTTCTGCCATGCAATGGCATAAATCCCACAATTCGCGATCATTAAAAACGCATAAACATACAGTCCGATTCCATTCCATCCGTTCTTATTATATTCTACAGACGCCAATTTTGAAAAAACACTGGTGAGAGAAAATAAAAGAATATTTAAATGCAGCTGTATATAAGCTTTTCCCCTTTGCAACACTGTTCACCGCCTTATCAAAATAAAACTCTCCAAAAAGCATATATTGTTTATTATAACACTATTACTTTCTCTCTTCAAGAAATTGTTTTTCTTGAAATAAATTCTCTAAAATGGTATGATTGAGTCGAAAAACAGTAGAAAAATCGGGGGAAAACATATGGCACTCTATTCTGTTGTTGTTCCTGTATATAATTCAGAACACACCTTAAACGAACTTTATAGCCGCCTGGAAAAAGTCTTTCGTGAAGAAATACAGCAGCCTTTTGAACTGATCCTTGTAGATGACGGTTCCAAAGACCACTCTTTTCAGGTAATGACGGAGCTAAGAAAAAAAGATCACCGGGTTAAGATCATTCAAATGGCGCGAAATTTTGGGCAGCATCCCGCACTTTTATGCGGATTTTCCCATGCGGCAGGCGATTTTATCGTCACCATGGACGATGACTTACAGCATCCGCCAGAAGAACTTCCTAAAATGATCAAAGTGATGAATGATCGTGACGATGTCGATGTGATCATTGCAAGTTACGAAGGACGCAAGCATAATCCGATCCGCAAACTTGGCACAAAAGTATCTGTCTGGGCAACTTCCAAGATGCTGGGAAAAGATCCAAACCTTCAGATTACCAGTTACCGTCTGATCCGAAGATTTTTGGTGGAAGCCATGCTGAAAACCAACACCTATCTTCCCCAGATCGGCAATCTTCTGGTACTCTCTTCCAATCGGATCATAAACGTTCCAGTTCGCCATGATGCAAGAGCCTACGGCAAAAGCGGTTATTCTTTCCGGCGCCTTGCAAAGGATCTGATCTATGATATCACGACCCACACAAATTTTCCGCTGATTCTCGTTCGCAATCTGGGAATCTTAAGTTTTCTGTTCAGTTTCATCATGGGACTCTTTTATCTCATCCGTTATTTTATCTACGGAACTTCCATAGAAGGATGGACGTCTCTGATGCTGGTACTGCTTGCTTTCTTTGGCATTACCTTACTTTCCATTGGAATTATTGGAATCTATCTCATGAACATTCTCAATGAATCAAAAAAAATGCCTCATTATGTAATACGGCAGAAAGATGTGGATGAATGAAAAAAGAAATAGGAGGATATCTGGAACTGGAAGAATTTTCCGGTTCCGAATACTATCCCAATTTATATAAGGCAAATCTGGGACGCACCGCTCTTGTCTGGCTGCTGCGTTCCAGAAAATGTAAAAAACTTTTATTGCCTGAATTTCTCTGTGATTCTGTTATAGATGCCTGCGCTCAGACAGACACAGAGATTTCTTTTTATGCTCTGGATGACACACTGACTCCTCTGCTTGACCGTCCTTGCGGTCTTAGGAAAGGGGAATATCTTTATCTTGTGAATTACTATGGACAGCTTACGGATGATTTGATCCTGCAATATCAGAAAAAATATGATAGAATTATCGTTGATCATACGCATGGATTTTATCAGCGTCCTCTTCCTGGTATCGATACGATTTATTCCTGCCGGAAATTTTTCGGTCTCAGTGACGGCGCTTATCTGGCTACCGATGCAAAACTTATTCCCTTATCGGAAACGGATCACTCCAACACCCGCATGGAACATATTCTGGGACGATACGAACATGACGCCGGAACTTACTACCAGCAAATGTTGAAGAACGCTTCCACGTACCATCAGGAAGAGCCAAAATATATGTCCAGACTGACCTGTAATTTGCTGCGTGGAATCGACTATGACCGGATCAAAGAACAACGGGAAAAAAATTATCAGTATCTTCACCAACATCTGAATCCGGAAAATTTCCGAAAAAATCCCTTTATCCGCAAGATACCGGAAGGTCCCTTTGCCTATCCTTATTATTCGCCAAAGGGCATACAGCTTCGAAAAGAACTGGCAAAATACAAGATTTTTATTCCCACCAACTGGGGAAATGTTCTGAAAAGCCTTCCGAATACCAGAAGGGAATACGACTGGGCAGCCAATATTCTGCCTCTTCCCTGCGATCAGCGGTATGGTATGGAAGAAATGAATTTTATGATCAAAACAATAGAAAAAATTGAGAAAGAAATTTAGAAAGGATGTAACTGTGAAGATAGTGAGCAGTTACAAAAGGATCTTATATGCAACACAGATTATTAATCTTAGGTTCCATGGGTGAATTTGTACAACTGGTAAAAAAATCTAAAGAGCGGGGCTACTATACCATTGTGTGCGATAACTACCCGGATGGACCCGCCCGAACTTTCGCTGACGAAGATTATGTGATTCCGGTAACTGCAACAGAAGAAATCGCACAGCTTTGCAAAGAAAAGACCGTTGACGGTATCATTACTTCATTTTCTGATCTCCTTCTGGAATGCATGGTGAAAATTGCAGCCGCTGCGGATCTTCCCTGCTACCTGAAACCGGAACAGCTTCCCTGGTATCGCGATAAAGCAGCCGCCAAAGAACTCCTGCATCAAATGCAGCTTCCAACCCCGGGATTTCTCCGCATTCCCGTCAAAGATACTGATCTTTGCGAAACTTTAGCTTCCCACGGTCTGCGCTATCCTCTGGTAACAAAACCTCTGGATAAATACGGCTCCCGCGGAATTTATGTGGTACACAACAATCAGGAACTCTTTCAGGCAATCCAGCGCACTTCCGCTTTTACCGATCTGGATGAAATTCTTCTGGAAGAATACAATGAGGGATATGAGTTTAATCTGATGAGTTGGGTGTTGGACGGACAGGTTCATATCATCAGCATTGCAGACCGGGAAAAAACAGAAACGCAGTACGGGGAAATTCCCATCAGTACCCGCAATGTATATCCTTCCTGTTTTTATGAGCAGGTTGCCCCTGCCGCCCGCCAGCTTCTGCAGGATTTTATTACCCATACCGGTCAGCAGGACGGGGCGCTTTCCATGCAGTTTTTCTGGGCTCCCGGAAAAGAAATTCAGGTGTGCGAAATTGCAGGGCGCTTCTTTGGCTACGAACATGAACTCACTGATATTGTCTTTGGACTTAATATGGAAGACTTATTATTAAACGCTCTGTATGACAGAGAAGCTCTGCGCCGTCAACTGGAACACCATCATCCAGAAACACCGATCCGTCACGGAGCCGTCCTGTATTTTCATGGAAAACAAAAGAAAATTGCCGACTTATCCGCTGCCCAAAAATTGGCTCAGCACCCGGCTGTCATAAAACCATGGATCTTCTACCGTGAAGGCGAATCCGTGATCGCCCATAGTCCCAATCCCTATGTGGCACTCTATTATATCGCTGCTGCCACGCGAAAAGAACTAGATGCTATAACAGAAGAATTTTTCAGCACCATGGAGATTCCCGATTCTAGTGGAGAAGAACTCCTCTGGCAAAACCGGATACCCATCTATCTTTCTTGATGTTTATGAGAATATATACTTTTTTAGTATTTCTCTAAAAGTGTCACCATTTTTTCTTCAAAAAAGTGGTGACATTTTTTTTAAATTGCATTTTTGTAATATTTTTCAATACGATGAGACCATTTTTAGATGAAATATTGCAAAAATAAGAGTAAAAATGGTGACATTTCTTCAAAAAAATAAAAAGGTATATTTTGTAACAGTTCAGCCATATAGTATACTGTTGAATAGCACCCTTTTCTCAATAATTCGGTGCGTATACCACCAAGTATACCATAACGCAGGATGCCACCCAAACAAAAGAAGCAATACGATAAAACCATTTTTTCACCCGATCACTCTTCACAAGCTTATCTAGCCAGTTCCCATATCCCAGCACCATAAAATACATGACCGGAAATAAAGCCGGCATAAGATATCTGCCCTGCGCCTGAAAGTCACTGGCGTAAGCATAGTAGATCAGCAAAAAGCCGGGAATAATGATTGTCAGAGCGAGACATATCCGCATCCAGTTTTCCATATTCCAAACTTTCGCTTTTCGATACTGCCGGGTAATCCATACCCCATCTTCTTTTTTTATTCTTTCTTCTCTCACTTTACTTCTGGCTACACAGAAGATTCTCTTCCAGACAGGGATAACACCCAAAATTCCCAGCGCAAGAAAAACCAGATAGGATTTCGTCCATAGTTCCGGCATAAAAATCTTCATAAACCCAAAAGTGCCTACAAAACTGGCTGCCACTGTGCCCAGCCAGTTATATTTCCAGCCGCTCGGTATCCAGAAAAACATCTGCCCTACGGTCATCCCCAAAGACTGGGGCGTAGCCCGGTTGGAAGGTTTTAATTCTTCAATAGCATACCGTTCTGCATATTTGCTGGAAGTCGCCATTCCCAGAATATCTCCGTCATACAGAACGGCATTTCTGATAAACCACCAACCGCAAAGCAAGAATACAATTCCCAGCATTAACAGCCCTTTTTTCCACATCTGAGGGAAATCCCACTGTTTCTGATTCCCCTTCATCATGCTTCCCACAAAAAATACTGCGCTGCACAACAAAAATCCATAGCTATTATAATAAGAATGGATACAGAGGGACATAGCGAAACCCAACTGTATACATATTTTTCCTGTCCATCCTTCCTGTACCACCCGAACCCAGCAATAAAAAATCCAGGCGGTAGAAAGGAGCGCTACGGAATCCATATTCATATACGTATGAAGAAAGGCTGCTCCCGGAAGAAACGTAACCGCCACGGTAAAAAACCAGACTTTCTCTTTCTCAAACAAACGCTTTCCGATCCTGAGAGCCACAAACGCTGTCAATGTTCCAAAAATCACATTCACCAGCCGCATACTCAGATACAACGCCCGAAAACTGTCCGTAAACAGTGTGGTTACTTTTCCAAAAAGAGCTGCCAGAATACAACTGATATACGGATTAAACGCATAGGAGATTCCCCAATTTGGATTGCGGATCTCCGGGTCTCTTCCATCCGGCAAACTGCCATGATTCATAATATATTCCGATACCCGATACCGCATTTCTTCATCCGGGGAAGAGTTAAAAGGAGCCTTTGCCGCCCAGATAAACAGAAAACAAAAGACCAGCACAAGAAACAGGATCTCGCAGACTCTTTCCTTTCTGTCCAAAACTTTTCTTTCTTTTCCCATCACGCTAACCCTGAATCACTTTCAGATAGCGGCTCAGCGCATCCTGCCAGGTAGGAAGCGGTTCAAATCCATTTTCCACCAGCTTACGTTTATCCAGACGGCTGTTAAACGGTCTGGCTGCCTTGGAAAGACCGTACTCTTCTGTTGTTACCGGGATTACCTTTGTGTCCTTTCCTGCCTGACGGAAGATCTCGCAGGTAAAATCATACCAGGAAATATAACCGCCCTCATTGGTCGCGTGATAATAGCCATATTTCTCTGTCTCGATCATATCCACCAAAAGCCGGGCAAGATCAAAGGTATACGTAGGCGTTCCGATCTGATCGTTCACCACACGGATGGTATCGTATTTTTCGCTGAGACTAAGCATTGTCTTGATAAAATTCTTTCCGTTAACGCCAAATACCCACGCAATCCGAACGATAAAGTATTTTTCCAGATTATTTGCAACTGCCAGCTCTCCCTCCAGCTTCGTGCTTCCATATACACTGATGGGATGATAATCCTTACAATCCGGCTCCCAGGGTTCTGTTCCCTGACCGTCAAATACATAATCTGTGCTGATATAGACCATTTTGCAGTCCAGCTCCTTACAAACCAGCGCAATATTTTCTGTTCCTCCCGCATTGATGGCGCGAACTTTTTCCACCTTATCGTCATCCTCTGCCAGATCTACCGCTGTCCACGCTGCGCAGTGTACCACTACATCCGGCTGTACTTCACAAAGAATCTGCTCCACTGCCGCCTTGTCAGTGATATCCAGGGAGATGTAAGGCATTTTCGTTACGGCAGAACCATCCTGCACCCCTGCATATTCCGATGCAATATCACTTCCCACACCTTCATATCCTCTCTTTTCCAGTTCGTTCATCACATCATGGCCAAGCTGACCTGCCACACCTGTTACAAATACTTTCATAACTCATTACCGTCCTTTCTTGATTCGTCTCAGAGAAAAATCCTGACTGTCCAACGTAAGATTCGGGTTATAATAAGGATCTCCATCCCGCAAAATATCCGGCCATCGTTTCTCAAACATGGCAATTTCCCTGTTGAACCGAGCTACCTTCTCCGGGGTATCCTCCAGACCTCTGGATTTCGATTCATAATGATACAACTCTGCATAAGGATTGTATACGATATGATAGCCCGCTCTTCCCAATTTCAGACAAAAATCAATATCGTTAAAAGCAACTTCAAATTCTTCACTCAAACCGCCTACTTTCTCGTAAGCCTCCCGCTTCACCATCATACAGGCAGCCGTCACCGCACTGTAATCCTGCGCGCAAATGATCCGGTGACAATATCCTGTAAATCCTCGCTTTTGCTGTACAAAACAGTGCCCTGCGATTCCTCCGAAACCGATCACTACTCCTGCATGCTGAATGGTATCGTCCTCATAATACAGCCGGGCGCCCACCGCTCCTACATCCGAACGGGTACAGTAGCCCAAAAGCTCCTCCAGACAATCCTCATTGATAATCTCCGTATCGTTATTCAAAAGCAGCAGATATTCCCCCTTGGCATACTGCACACCGAAATTATTAATGGCAGAATAATTAAAAATACCCTTCCAGTACACCACACGGACTCTTGGATTGACCGTTTCCAACTGCTGATAATAGGCAAAAGTCTCCGGGTCCTCACTGTTATTTTCCACAATAATAAATTCATAATTCCTGTATGTGGAACGATTCTCAATGGCATCCATGCACCGTTTCAAATCATCAATATGATCCTTATTCGGGATAATAATAGAAATCAGCGGATCTTTTTCTCTCAGGAATTTCGTTCGATACAGCCCCAGAAACTCTCCTTTGGAAACCTGCGCCTGCACACCGATCCGGTCATAATGAGCCTGAACAGCTCTTTTGCCCGCCTCAAAAGCATACAGCTTACTTTCCGGATTCTCAGAAGTAGAATCCTCATGACTCCTCCAGTGATACAAAATCTTGGGAATATGATGGATTTTCTTCTCCCCAGCCCTTTCTACACACCGAAAAATAAAATCATAATCCTGCGCTCCGTCAAACTCTTTTCTCAGCATTCCCACCTGATCGATCAGTGTCTTTTTTGCTACAAAAAGATGACAGATATAATTCACGGTACACAGAAGATCAATATTAAAATCCGGCTTAAAATGCGGCTGGAAAAACTTGTGCCCGTCCATGGACATCTTGTCCTCATCAGAATAAAGTACCTCCAGCTCCCTGTTTTGATTCAATGCTTTCGCGCACTCATACAACGCATGAGGCAAAAGTTCATCATCATGATCTGCAAACACAATATATTCCCCAGACGCTGCCGCTATCGCCGCATTGGTATTTTCAGAAATCTGCAAAGGTTCCTTGTGAGAGATCACTTTAATCCTTCCATCTTCCCTTACCGCCTGCTCCAAAAGCTCCCGGATCGGAGAATTTTCTCCGCTGCCATCAGAAAGACACAGTTCCCAGTGGGTATACGTCTGTTCTTTCATGGATTCAATCAGACGGAGAAGATATTTTTCCGGCGTTTTATACAAAGGAACCACCACGCTGAACAGCGGCTTCCATGGAAACTCTGCCTGTCTTTGCTGCTCCAGTTCCTTTTTCGTGGGAAGATGACAGGGCAGCCACTTGGAATATACCATATTTTCCTTTCTTCCCTTGGTAAGCTTCTCCATCACCTTTCCTGTAAGGGCAGTCACACCATGAAGTTTCAGAAAACGGCAGCCTTTTTTGTAATATCCTCCCGCCTTCTCCGCCAGCACCAGCGCCGGCTGCAGATGAACGAGCCGAAGGGTTCTTCCTCCCTCAGCCTCAAAGATCAGATAAAACTCTTTCAGATTCTGATAATGCAATTCAAAGAAAAATCCACATTTTTCTTCAATCTCCGCCTCCTGAAACTGATTCTGCACATCCACCCGCTTCATTCTCTGAATCTCACAGGGAATCTTCTTTCTGTCCTTACTCTCCAAACGGATCTGCAGGGGCTGACCGAAAGCCGCCCAGCCTCTCACCCTACAGATTCCCGCCTTCTGTTCGATTTCAATACTCTCAAGAAAATACTGGGGTTTTCCCTGCTTTCTCGCCAACTGACGAGCCGAGACAGAAAACCATACAAAACGGTCACCCCCATTCTCTCCCTGAATCGTCAGCTTTTTATACTGTTCCAGACTCTCAGGAAGCTCCACCTCCATCTGAATCCGCATGCCGTCCACCAGATCCAGATCTTTAAAACGCTCCAGAGCGCTCACCCGCTCCTGCTCGCTGATCTTCACCGGAACCTCTTTGCCGTCCAACAGGGCAGTCACTGCATACTCCTTGGGCCAGGTTCCCTGCAGCCGATAAATTCTTTTATCAACCAGATCGAATCGCTCTTTTTCTACTTCAAATAACTCTCGCTGCATAGTAATTCCTCTCTTGCATCCTTTCCGGTATTCTGGGTGATGTAACGCTCCATAACTACCCGATGAGCAGCCTCCCCCATATCTTTTCTCGCCTTAACGTTTGTGATCAGGGTCTCCAGCGCCTGAATCCACTCTTCGGTACTGCTGCACAGCCACGCTGTTTTTCCATTTTCGATTACCTGTTCCATTTCCCGGTTTCTGCTCATCACGCTGGGCACTTTTACCAGCGCAGCTTCCATCCATTTATTTTCCGACTTACAGCAGTGGAAAACTGTATCTTCCAGCGGCATCAGATTGATATCGATTCCCGCCATCACACCTGGCAGCTTCTGCCACTCCATAAACGGAAGCTTCTCCACTCTATTTTTCAACTGATTCAGCTTTTTCTCCGACATAACGCCAACCAGTTTAATATGCACTTGCGGATATTTTTCCATTACATACTGCAAGGCTTCTTCCGCCACCTCATAATCCTGATCGTGGGTTTTCGATCCGCTGAAATACCCGATATAAATCTTTTCCCCGTCTTTTTCCACCTGTTCCACTGCATCGTGAGACAACACCTGCATCTCCATACTGGAACAATTTCGATTGATGACCACTTTCTTTTCCGGGAATTCCCTGCGGATTTCTTCTGCCAGCGTATACGTAGAGGTAAAATACCCGTCGCACTGTTCCATGCACTGATAAATCTTTCTGGTGATTTCTTCAAAATTCCGATACTCACTGCCTTTCAGAAAATGAATTCCGGAAATCCTATCATAATCAAAAATCAGATCATCAATATCATAGTATACCCTACGCCCTGCCTCATGCGCTTTCCGAATCAGAATAGATACCTTTTCCAGATCACTGCAGCGGTACAATACCAGAGCTCTATAGTATTCCATACAAACCGCATCACTGTCTTCCATCTGAATAAAATCAGAGGCATATCCCTGATAAAAGAGCTGCTCTCTGAAATGCTCCACACGATAACGGGAGGCAAAAGAAATTTCCTCTCCCACAAACAAAATTTTCTCTTCGTGAACTGGCAGATCTTCTATCTTCAACGTCTGAACCGCAAATTCTGTTATTTCCTTCACGATTCTTTCCGGATCTGTCTCGGAAAGAATCAGCCCTTTCTCGTAATGCTGCACCCTCTCCACTGGAGCACCAATAGGAAATACAGCAAGAGGCATCCGCATGGACATCACCTCGGAAGCCGTATAGGAAAAGGTCTCCGGCCAGATCGCTGGTATTAAAAAAATATCTATATCTTCCTGCATCGTCAGACGTGGAAGCTCCTCTCTTCCATATCTTCCGGTAAAAGAAAATACCGGACTGTCTATCTCTTCGTCCGAAGTTCCTATTAATTTCAGCCGGATATTTAAGTTCTCTTTTTCAATATAAGACGCCAGTTCTTTCACTACATCCAGACCTTTTTTATAGCATAAAACGCCCAATAAACCTATATTCCAGGTTTTAGTTGTTTTTGCCCGTTTGTTCAAAGCCGGCAGATAATGCGGCTTATGCGGAATCACCCGCAGATGGTAAACGTCAGGATACACCTTCTCAAACAATCTCGCCGTATCATCAGAGAACGCTAAAATTTCATCACAATTCGTAAGAAATTCTCTCCAGTGATGTCTCCACGTAGTTCCACTCTCATATTCCAGACAAGCATTGCTCCGGTTTTCTGGAATACACCGATCGCATACCTGGGCGCAGGCAGCCCCGCAATACTCCCCTTTGTCATTCATCAAATTGACCGCTGGACAAATGGAATAAAAATCATGAAGCAGCATCTTTAACTGCGCCTGATGTTCCTGCTTCAACTGTACAATCCTCTTTAACACACCATAAAAATTCTGATAGGTTACCAACTCATTGATCCAGATTTCATCCACACGCTGGATTTCTCCAAGCACTACATCCAGTTCCTTCGCAAAACACTCTGCATAATATTTCTTATACTCATAGATCAGATAATACTGCATACTATAAATATCAAATCTTATGGTTATAAAGCGATAACCCTCTTTCAGAGCGAGACGTTTCTTTTCCACCAGATATTCCGTGGCTCCGCCACCCAGATTATGGTCAAAAGCAACAATCGTTGAAACCTCCAACTTTTGATCCAAAAGCTTCATCATTCCATACAAACGAACGGTTCTGGCTGGATCTCTTCGGCAGTATTCCGCCGTATCCCGATTATAATTGGGATGCTTATCCGCCAACGCCTGAAGATTCTTATCCAAAAGTCTCTGTTTTTCTTCTGAAGTAAAGCTTCCTCCATGCTTATGATATACGAACAGATTATCCACCTGCACATTTTCATAGCCTGCTTTGATGGCTCTTTGGCACCAGTCATTTTCCTCCCCGTAACCTTTTCCAAAGGTCTCTTCATCCAGCAGTCCCACTTCTCGGATTGCCTGAAGATTCATTCCCATACAAAATCCAATTCCTGTGGGCATCACCGGATATTGAGGCTTCACGGTTCGGAACACATCATCGATTTCATGCAGCTGCATTCCCTCAAAAATAGGATTGTCTTCACAAAAATTGGGAAAACTGCAGATTGTCCCGCAAGTAGTAAATGGAGTAGAAGTAGCCACCCGATCTTTCGTGAGAATCGGAAGCATCAGTCTTTCCAGCCATTCTTCCGGCACCTCCACATCCGTATTTACCAGCGCCACATGATTCTCGACCATAGCCAACGCTTTATTTACAGACGGCAAAAATCCCATATTCTTTTCATTTCTCAAAAGAATCACTCGGGAATCCGAAGCTGCATACTGCTCCAGATATTCTCTGACCTTAGGATCTGGACTGTTATCATCCACCAGAAGCAAACGATATGCCATACGGGTTTTCTCAATACCTGCAAATAACTTGTCAAAATATTCCAGCCCATTATATATAGGAACAATAATATCCACCGCCGTCTGACCGAGTAGTGGAGGATATGCCTTATCTTTTTCCAATACGTGCTGCATACGGAAAAACCGGATATTTCCCAAACTTCTGGGATCACCAGCCGGAAAAATGAGAACTTCTCCTTCCTTCCGATCCGTATCCGCCGGTATACTCCCCAGATGCAGCTGTCCCGTTCCTACCTCTGTATCGTACTCAAAAAATACCTCTAACGGTTTTGGCGTCTGTATAGAAGCAACAAATGCAAAACCACTGGACTCTGCCGCCGGATTGTGCAAAACCTCCGCTACATCTTTTCTGAAAATCACAACATACGGATATTCCTGAACTTTTTCCCCATTTGCATAAAATCCAATTCTCGGGCGTTCCATCGGATATTTCGTATCAAATGCCCATCCCGCCAGATTCAGGCTATTCTTCTCATAATGGAACTGATCGGAATTTCCCACACAAGCGGTCAAAATCTCCGGTACTTCCTCCAAGGGCTGCGGTACCTCCGTTCTTCCCAAAGCCCGCTTCACCAGACGTTTAAGCTTTGCCTTTTTCCCTTCCGGTACGATTTCCCGCTGTACACTTGCAGCTTCCCGTTCTTTCTGCTGGCGTTCTTCTTCCCGTTTTTGTTTCTCCTGTTCAGCAGATTTTCTCCGTTTCTCTTCCCGGGCGATCACCGTCTCCAGTTCGCTCATCGTAAGAAATTCTATCTTTCCATAAATGGTAATCTTATCTACCTCCGAGGGATCCCATACGGAAAGGAAAAACGCCGGTTCTTCTGTTAAAAATACCGTTGTCTGCCGGTCTTCCTGTATATGCATTCCCCATGGAATCAAAGTTACATGACTGCTGCACTGAACTTTTTCAATCTGGATCCGACACATTCTGCTTTTCACCGGATTCCAGCGCAGCCCTCTGATCCCCTGAATCTTACTCAGATCAAAGGTCATCTGGAAACAGTTTCTCTCCAGAAAAACTGTCTTCTCCATAGTATTCTGTTCACTGAGACCACTGCCCAAGTCATAATATAATTTACTGTTCATCTGGGTCTCTCTGTGCTTTTCCCTGACAATCGCTGAAAGATCCACCGGTATCCGCGGTTTTCTGTAAACATCCATCCTGTCACTGCCCACATATTCATAGACAAAATGGAGCGTCCACTGCATAAAAATCTCATAATCAGAATAATGGATCTCAAATTTTTCCATCATCTGTTCTTCCGGACAAAAACGATGCAGCGCCGGTATCCGTGTATACAATTCGTGAATCATCCTCCACATAATAAAAGGCACTGGTACCGGGAACGGAAACACCCACTCATAATCAATAATCTTGTTTCCATCCTCTTCCGAAAAGATATTGGCGCAGATCAGATCCACATTTGCCGGCTGAATACATTCATAATAATCTTTTCCCGGATACTTGCCAAATACCCGACAAAATTCTTCTGTCTGATAGGAAACTCCCCGTCTCCTGTCCTGAAAATACGTCTCATAAAATTCTCTCAACGCTTTTTCAACTTTATCAAACCGCTCTTCTTCCACCCATCTTTTTACTTTCCCATTAAGAGTGATTCCGGTAAGAAAAGGATAAACCACTGCCTCATCCTCGTACCTGCAGACAAGATTTTCATAACTGCCCGGAAGCTTCTGCGCGCCTGCCTTTTCCAGACTCTGCAAAAATGGCATTGCTTCTTTGCACATAGCTCTCTTTTCCACCTGCGTCACTCCATCCTGTTCTACAATCTGGGTAAGCAGCCGAAATTCCTTCTTTCTGCTCTGATTAAGCTTCACATAGCGAATCTCTTTCTCTTCCTGCCACTCTCTTTTCCCCGCTACAACCAGAAAAGAATTGACAAAACGATCTAAAATCTTCTCTTTGGCAAAATTCTTTATCCCCGCGCTCTCGGAAAAAAGCGCAACCGTCTGATCTGTATAGATAGGATATTCTTTTCCATACATATTCTGATACAGCGTTTCATCTGTAAAAATCTCTGTAGGGAATTTATAATCAGGATAAGGATAATAAAACTTCTGAAAAGGAAAGCCACTTCTGTTCAACAGTTCTTCCAATTCCGTTTTGGAAAAAGTGCGCACCGTATGATTCCCCGGATATCGGTTGATTCCAAAAAAATGGAGATCTGTGTGATCCTCCGGCGCCCCGGCAAAATACTTTAATCCAAGCTTATTTTCAATGGCGATCAGAATCTTGCCCGCCTCATTCAAATACTGTCCCATGTTTTCCAGAAATGTTTCATACGGCGTATCCCCCTTTGTAAAGCTCATGGCGTATTCCAATACACCGTTTACCACTACATAATCAAAGGGCTGATCAAAAGACATATCGTTCAGATTTCCCACCATAATCGTGAGATTCTCTCTCTCTTTATTTCTTTCATAATTGATAGACGCTCTTCTTTTAGACAAGTCTACCGAAACAACCTGCCCTGATTTTTCACAGAGCATTCCAGTGATTGCGCCGCATCCGGCTCCAATTTCCAGAACTCGATCTGTCCTTTTAAAAGGATACCAGCATAAAATATTATTTCTCAAATCAGAAAAATGGTAAATGACAGGAAAATCCACCTGCCCTGCGGGCAGGTCTTCATAGGAAATTCCCTTTTTTACCATTTCCAACATCTGATCTTCAATATCTCCATCCGAATAATGATCCACTTGTGTATAATAATCCAAGTTCAGTATTGCCATTGCAATTCCTCCTATTGGGTTCTCTCTTTTATTCCAGAGTAACCTTTGAAAACATATCAAAGTACCCTACTGCCTTTTTATCTGTAATTACCGTAAGATTACAGACATCATACAGACGATGAAAAACTGTAAATTCTCCCTGATGGTAGCCGGTACAACCAAGACACAGCATATATTCTCCCGCCTCCAAAGGCATCTTCTGGGTGAACGTCACATAACGTACATCCCCCTTCTTCTGCGGCTTCATAGGCGTATTTTCATACATGGTATTCGTTCCTGTAATCTCTGTTCCTTTCAGATCTTTCAGCGTAAATGCAAAAATAGGCTCGCTGATATCCTCCTGAAAACGGATTTTCATGTCTACAGAAAATTCCTGGCCCTTCTCTATCACATTGGTGATCATACCGCTGTCATCCCGGATAGCAAAATCTTCAATCTCCGCCAGCTTACTTCCATATTCCAGCACTTCGGGATTCAGATTTAATTTACTCTTCATCTGATCTCCCTCTTCCCTGCGGACTACTCCAGGCTTCTTTACCGTTTCCTTTTCACCTTCTGTCACCGGATCATCCGGCTCCACAACAGCATCTTGGGTTTCTTCTTTTACTGCTTCTTCCGGCTCTTCATACTGATTTACCAGCACCCGACGGTACAGATTCACCATTTCCTTGGCATCTCCTTCCGCCAGTTTCTTCCCTTTATTCAGCAAGACAACCCGATCACAATACTTTCCAATACTGCTCAGGTCATGGCTGACAAACAAAATGGTCTTTCCCATTTCCTTAAATTCTTCAAACTTCCGGTAACACTTCGCCTGAAAAAATACATCTCCCACGGAAAGAGCCTCATCTACGATCAGAATCTCCGGTTCAATATTGATTGCCACTGCAAAAGCCAGACGCACAAACATTCCGCTGGAATATGTCTTTACCGGCTGATTGACAAAATCCCCAATATCTGCAAAATCCAAAATATCCTGTAGCTTTGCATCAATTTCTTCTCTGGAAAAACCGATCATGGTTCCATTCAGATAAACATTCTCAATTCCTGAATACTCTCCGTTAAAACCGGCCCCCAACTCCAGCAGCGCTGAAATCCTGCCATCCACTACTACTTGTCCCTGCGTGGGATTCAATACTCCGGTGATAATCTTTAAAATCGTAGATTTTCCAGAACCATTCGTTCCGATGATTCCGACGGTCTCCCCTTTATGCACCTGGAAAGACACATCGTTGAGCGCATAATGCTCTTTATACTTTTTCTTTCTGGACAATCCCAGAGACTCTTTCAACCGATCCATGGGATTGTCATATAATTTATACATTTTACTTACATTATTTACTGAAATTGCAACTTCCGACATCTGTCAACCTCTCTTTGTTCTCTTACAGCACATCTGCAAAATGGGGTTTCAGCCGTTTAAAGATCACGGAACCCACAGCAAACAATGCAACTGTTACTACCCAAAAATAAAGCGTCCATCCCCAATGTTCCCAAAACCATACATTTCCCAGCATAGAGTCCCTGTAGCCAGAAACAATATAATACATAGGATTCAGCTTAAATAATTTCATTGCCCACGGATAATCTGCCAGCATATTCAGATCCCACATAATCGGCGTGAGCCATACTCCTACCTGAAGGAAAATACCAATAATCTGCGTCAAATCCCTGAAAAAGATCACGATCGCGCTGGTTGCATACACCAGCCCCAGAGAAAGTAGAAACGTACACGCTGAATAATAAATAATCTGAAGCGTATGCAGTCCCGGCGTATAACCATAACATGCGCACAGGATCAGGGCAAATACCACGAAAAACAGATGCACAAAAAATGCTGAAATAATTTTTACGATCGGAAGAATACTGATTTTAAATACAACCTTCTTTACCAGATAATTGTACTCAATCAAAGCATTCGTCCCTCCATTCAGGGCATCCTGGAAGAAAAACCACGGAACAATACCAGATACAAGATACAAGACAAACGGGTAATCTGACACATTTCCAGCCTTCAATCCAACAGAAAATACAAACCAGTATACCAATATCGTTACCACTGGCTGTATAAATGCCCAGACAATTCCCAGATAGGAACCCGCATACTTGGTTTTAAAATCATTTTTTGACAGGCTAAGAACCAGTCCTCTATTCTGGATCAGCTCCAAAGGCAGTGTAAACACCTTCTTTCTGAAAATGAATGCAAACACTGCACCGCCATCCAGAAGTACCAGCATCAGAATATTCAAAATCCACATATTCCGGTTATAGTCGCTCTCCAGTTCCTGATAGAGTTTTTCGGACGGCATCTGAAGCCAGAGATACGGATCACTTCCATCTGTCTCCAACCGTAATACACCGTCCTCATACTCTGCCTTAAGAACCTGCTGACTGTTCAGACTTTTGGGTTCCTCTGTCTCGGCAAAACTTTCTTTCACATCCTGATACCCCAGATACAGATCCGAAATTTCAAACATTCCCGGCTCCGTTCCCAGATCCAAACGAATCATGGTACAGTGCGACGGAATGGAAAACTCCATCTCCACGTTCTCTCCCACCTGATCATACGCCTTCATAGCGCTGAGCTTTTCCGTCAGCGCCTGTGTGGGACTGTAATATACCTGAATATTCTGAGCTTTATCAGCCTTCACTTCCATGTGCAGCTCATAAGAGCCTCCTACATTTCCTCTGTGCATCAAAATCAGCACATTCAAAGCTATGAGGATTGCCGCACATATCCCCATCAGAATCTTTTTCTTTTTTCCCATGATCCTTACTCCTGATGACTCTTATATTCTGAAAAACTTCCCCACTTCTGATCCTTATCAGAAATCGTCAGTTCTTCTTTTGTCATTCCTTCCGGCATCGGCCATTCCACACCAATTTCCGGGTCATCCCATTTTAAACCGCCCTCGTCATTTGGATGATAGAAATCAGTACATTTATATGCAAACTCTGCGGAATCCGATAATACGATAAAACCATGAGCAAAATTCTTTGGAATAAAGAACTGCTTTTTGTTTTCCGCTGATAAAACTACGCCAAACCATTTTCCATACGTTTCTGAACCCGGACGCAGATCCACTGCCACATCAAAGACTTCACCGCTTACAACACGCACCAGCTTATCCTGCGGATAATTAATCTGGAAATGCAGCCCCCGCAGAACGCCTTTCTTGGAACTGGACTGATTGTCCTGTACAAACTCCATATCAATCCCTGCCGCTTTGTAATCATTATAATTATATGTTTCCATGAAATAGCCTCTCTCATCCCCGAATACCGCGGGAGTGATCACCTTCAGACCTTCGATTTCACATGTTTCTACTGTAATTTTTCCCATAATACTATGTTCCTTTCTTTCATTTCCTGTCTTTTTATCTACAGCCGCCAAATAGCTTTGCTCTAACGAAAACCAGAGGCTGTCGCACAGACGACAGCCCCTGGTTTATTCTAATGTACAACCGTCAACTTTTTACCAGGTATTTGATCACGACTTTATTCATTATACCATTGTCTCACCGATTGTTCAACTGTAATGGAAACTAAATAACAAAACGGCTTACTACCAGATTCCAGATATTATACATCAAAATCCCGCCGGTTACTGTAATAATGCCTAAATGATACCAGCTTTTATTCATTTTATTTTCTATTCTGGAAGAACTGATCGTAGCGCAAAAACCATACAGCAGCGGAATCAGATATCGCGGCTGACAGCCCCCTACACTGGTATTTGCTACGGAAGTAAAACTAATATACAAAGCCGTCACGATCAGACATATGGTAGCCAGACTCATAAGAACCGTCGTCCACCGAACCGCTATGTGACCTTTCCACTGATCCGCCTCACCTTTGTCTGTAACCGTAACAAATACCAAAAGGATCAGAGAAATCACATGACAGCCTGTTGTTCCGAGATAACCCAGCATATTAAAAATATTTTTCCAGCTTTCATCAAAAGATAAATAATAATCCTTCAAAAAGTTTATTAAAATTTTTGCATACTGTAAGGGATTTTCCAAAATAAACCGCACCTGCATAGCGGCATTAACGCCTTCTCCGCCACGGATATCTCCTTCTCCCAAAAGAGCCGGCAAAACGAAATACACTACCAAAAGAGCTGCCGCTATAACGACTCCCGCTCCTCCCAAAAGCAACAAGTTTCTTTTCTTTTTCCCGATTCTTTCAAAGAACTTTCCAAACGCATTACAAATTCCGTAATATACAATCCAGATCGGTACAATCCAAAGATAGCCCAGAACGATGCCGGAAGCCAAAAGTCCTATGGAAGCCAATACGGCCGACATAAATCTGCGGTACTGATCTGCTGTCTCAAACTTTTTCTTAGGAATCCATAGATAAACCGCCAGCAACGGAAAATACACTGCCTTAGGAAACAGCGCTATGGTAGAAGCGCCAACTATGACCGCCATATCTTTCGCATTCATCTTCCCGCTTACCTGCATATTCCCAATAAAATATGCCATTCCCAAAGAAAACCATCCGATGATCCACGTATCGTAACTGTAAACAGTTGCCAGAAAAAATGCGCTTCCCAGACTGGCTGTCACCGCCAGAATCATTTTCCCGCTTTTTAATTTTTTCATAGCAAAATACAACAGCGTCACATATAATGCCAGATTGGCAAAAGTACCCATTTTAAACACCAGCCAATACGGCAGATGAAGTCCTCTGCCTATTTTCAGCAAAAGCGCCGCCGGTATGTATGCCACCATATAAAACGCTGTGAGCACATCTGTATTTGCGCCAATTCCTATATTGGCATTATACATTCCCTGAATATTATCGTGAATTGCTCCCAGCTGCTGAAAACTTCCCGGTAATCCAAAGGGTATTCCTGAATGCCAATACAGATAACTTTCCGCCTGATTTGCTATTCCCGTAGAAGCATGGGATAATCCCACCGCTCTCCAAAAATGTATACTTTCATCCCAGGATATTTCTGCTTCCGCCTGAATCACCAAAACGTATACCGTTCCGATCAAAAGCAGTATACTGCACACCACAATCTCAGGTCTTTTCTTCAAAAATCCTCTCTCCAGATACAAAGTCAGTAAAATCCACCCGGAAAACAACCAAAAAATATAACGCACAATAAAAAAACTTTGCGCTATGCTTTCTCCTCCCAGCCATTTTGCCACTGCTATTTCAAATCCTGCCGCTAACACGGCAACAACTGCATAGGAGACCAGAATTCCCGCCACTTTTTTCTTTCTTGTCCACAAAAAAGAGCTCCACTGTTTCAGACAGCAGCCGATTTTTTGAAAACCATTTCCAAAAATAAGCAGCACCACCAGCGCTGATAAAAACATCGCAGATAACACTCCATAAATAATTGTCACCTTTACATTCTCTATCTTCGCATAGGCAATAGAAATATCTCCCGGCTGTTCTCTCCCCTCTTCATAGAATGTTCCATTTAACAGGGAATCTCCTTCCGAACCACAAAGAAGTACCCCGCTATTTTCTTCTGTCAGAAGAGAGATACCTACTGTCAGCACTTCTCCACTCGTACTGGAATACGGTTTCTCCAGAATATACTCCCGAACCTCCCCGGAAGTTAGACCGGCGCTTTCCGTCTCCCATTCCTGTATCAAAACTCCATCTGATTTTTTCAGCTGTACCTTCCATTTTGCATCAGAATCTGCCTGCGTCATCTCATACTTCACCGAAACAGAATACAAACGCTCCCCTTTACTGGAAAATGTCTGTTCATATTCTACACCGGGAAGAATTTCTCTTCGCATTGTGTTAGCATAGTATTCATTACTGCCAGCCACCGTGATACGTTCCCCATATTCGATCTTATGGGTAAACAGCATCAGACAAAAAAAGCATACCGTTAAAACCAGAAAAGCAAGTATCCCTCCTGCCAGCCTTCTTTTATTGATTTTGTTCTTCATTCTTCTTTTTCATTTCCTCCAGTTCTTTTTTCAAAAGCCCCATTTCCTGCGTCAGCCTTTTCATCTTCACCGACAATCTGGAGATTGCCATCGTCAGCACATAAATAATCAGTAAAGAAAAACAAAATCCTGCAAAAAACAGGAAGTTAATCGGCTGTCCAATTCCCATACAGCCTGCCAGCCACGCTGTCAGTTCAGGAGCAAGTGCAAAAATAATCACGCCGATTCCCAGAGCAAACCACATAAAAGAATATTTTAATTCCAATTTATTTTTTCTGATCCGATTGATCAACAGCACCATTGCCAGCAGAACAAGCGCAACCACTGTTACCTGAGTCTTAATGTTCATCTGTCATCACCTCTTAATATTTTCGAATACATTCGATCAGAATCGCCATAGAAACCTTAATCATATAATAAATAGATTTTCTCGGAGAAATAGAAGAAACCCCTCCTGCCCGTTCTTTCATTACCACCGGAATCTCTTTCACCTTTTTCTTTCTTCTAAGAATTGCTACAACGCTTTCCGGTTCCGGGTAATCCTTTGGATAATTCTCAGCAAAAAAACGCATCACATCCCGATTAACCATACGAAGTCCTGAGGTGGGATCTGTCACCTTTGCCCCTGTAAGTACCTTAATCAGACCTGTAAAATAACGGATTCCCACACGCCGCATTCCCGAAGACTGAAATCCTTTCTTTTCTATAAACCGGGAACCGATCACCATATCTGCATGCTCTCTTTCCAGACATTCTGCCATCTGCCCCAAGAAAGCCGGATCATGCTGTCCGTCTCCGTCCACCTGTACCGCTTCGTCATATCCATTTCTATATCCATACAGGTATCCGGTCTGCACTGCTCCTCCGATTCCCAGATTCTGAGGAAGATTGATCACATGGAAGTCATTTTCTTCGCAGATTTCTCTCGTCCGGTCTGTGGAACAGTCATTAATCACCACATAGTCGAACCCTTCCGCTCTCTCCAAAATAGCTTTTACTGTACTTTCTATACTGGCTTCTTCATTATATGCCGGTATAATGATTAGTCTTTTCATACGTTTCCTTTCATTTCTTCTCTATAGCTGATTTGAATTTTCACTTTTCGCATATATCTTCACGAGAATTTTGGCGATGGTCTTCGGCCAGAACTTGCAGAACATCACATAGTCCTCTTTGCTTCTGGCGCAGTCTCCCAAAATCGCCGTTGTCTCCGATCCTTCATGGATTCGGTGATACATAAGGACTTCCTTCACATAGACAAAATCTCCCCGCTCCCTGGACAGCCGCTCCCACGCTTCCCAGTCCTCATCACTGCGAAATCCTGCGCGAAAAATCTTCTCTGGAAGATTCTTTCTGGCAAAGGTTACAGAGGGACAGCAAATAGGACATCCCATCGAAAGAATACGCCGCCTTACAAATCGTGAACCGGAGAATATTTTTCCTCGCAAAGGAAAGAGCATGAGTCTCTTAATTTTCAAAAGCTGATTATGAAGCTCCACCTTCCCTTCCCTCAGTTCTCCATAATCGGTAAATGCGATCAGCGGTTTTTTCGCTTTCTTTAACCGCGTAAGTATCTGCTCAGTATATCCGGGAAGGTACACATCATCCTGATGGGCAATCGTAATAAATTCTGTTTTCGCTTTATGATATGCAAAGTTCCAATCCTGAGTGATACCCTTTTCCCCCGTATTGATCTCCAGAGGAATCCCATATTTTTCACTGCATTTTTCTATCCATGGATTCGGTGTGGATGTAACCATCAAAATCCTGCTGGGAACGGTCTGCGCCCGTAAAGACTGAATACACGCCTCCAGATACGGACTTTCTTTATACGCACAGATCACAAAAGTATGATTTCTTTCACTCATCATCTGTCTCCTTTTACTTTTTTGTTCCAAAATAACTTCTGGTATTTCTTACCATATAAATGCAAAGAAGTATAATTTCAATCACTGTAGCAAGTCCCAAAGCCAGACTGGCTCCCTGCATACCGTACGATTTTTCAAAAATCACCGAGAAAACCAAAGAAAATGCTACCGCTGCCAGATTCGCAACGATCAGTCCGCGAAATTCCCGGATTGCCGTAAGAATCCCACAAAGAAGCCAAGAAAATGCCGTAAGGATCGTACAGAGAATCAACGGAAGCAAAAGCTCTTCATGCGCCGCCACTTCCTGTCCATACAGAAGGTTCAGTCCCCATTGACCTAACAGTTTTCCTCCGATCATACCTGCTGCTGAGATTGCCACCACCGCTGCCACGCAGCTCCAGAAAGCCTTCATAAATAATTTTCCTGCCTTCTGATAATAACGCTCTGCAAACACTGTAACAAACGGATTAAACACATACGTCGCTCCCATCTGGATAATCAGCGTAGGCGTTGCCACGGAACCGTAAATTCCAAGCTCATATCCTCCAATCTGCCGCTCCATAATCAACCGAGGAATGGTCCCAATAGCGGAAGAAAGAAGCGTATACACCACTAACGGAAAACACTCTTTTAACAATGCCGTCATGTAACGTTTTTCAAAATCCAATCGAAATGATTCTAATTTTCTGGCAATAGGCATATCATAGAGGAATACTGATACCATACATACCACTGCCATACACGCTATCGTAAACACAATATTCCCCGTTATTTTCAAAACTGCTACAAAAGAAACAAAAGAAAGAATGCCCCGCAATACCATGGATTTTCCTGCATAGTCCAGACGCCATTTCTTCTGAAAAATCCCAGCATATACGTCATAAAATGATTCGGAACACTTAAATACAAAATATAATAAGATAGCCGATTTTTGCCCGGTATCATACGATACCGCCAACGTATACAAAAGGCAGCCCACAAAGGCGGCGCCACAGGTGATCCATCGGCTCGCCACATAAGTTCCTGTCTGATACTTATTCTCTGTATCGGAAATCTGAAAATTTCTCATCCCATAAACGGACAGACAGTACCAGATATTACAGACCGACATAGCAAGGGAAAGCACGCCTGCTTCATCCACGCCTGACAGCCTGACTACCAAAACAGTAATCAGCCACTGACATCCCAGATAAAAAATACTTCCCACGGAATTCCACACAATGCTGGATTGAATTGAAAGTTTTTTTTCTTCCATATCGTTACCCCTGTCTGCGCTCTTTCGCCAACTGTTTCTTTCGCCATTTCATAAATGTGGGAATCAGTCCATTGATGATCTTATACCGCAGCATAGGAAACGGTTTCATAAAAAAATTAAAGATTCCCCAGCATCGGTAATAAAGCTCCCAGCCTTCTTCCTCTTTTTCCTCTCTCCACTCCGTCATGCCATGATATCGTTCATATTCTTCTTTAAACTTATGATGATTTCCCTTTCTCCAGGGGCGTTCTTCTCCCAGATAATGGATGATGGCCGGATGTTCCACAGACTTCCGATAAATTGCCTCGTCATAGTACCACGCTTCTCCCATCAGTTTCTTTAAAACCTGATAAGAATAAAACCAGTAAATATTATAAAAATTGTAACGGGGAGGCAAATAACAGATCTCCCCCTTCAAGCATCCATTAATCGCATCCTGATCGTTGGCAAAAAGATTCCCGTCATGTTCTCTGTAATACTCTAAAATCCTTCTTCCGGTCTGTTCTGCTCTCCACTTTTTCAAATCGATCAGCAAAACTCCCGCATTAATATAAGGAATCTTTTCCATTCCCAGATTTCTCTTCTGCTCTTTATCCACCGTCGCTTCAATACAGCCGCCCAGTACGCAGTCTCCCATATCTGTCTCCCACAATTCACTCAACGAATCTCTGACAATGGTATCTCCATCCAAGTATAAGATTTTTTCTATTTCTTCCGGCAGGTAACGATCCAGAAGCAGCCGGGCAAGGACAATGGGGTTCCACCCATTCGTATCAAAAGAAAAATCCAGATATTCTTTCAGATCACCCAACTCTAAAATCGTGATTTTTCTCTGATAGGATTCTGCCAATCTCTGAAATTTTTCACAATTTTCCTTTGCGATTCCCTGTCCTGCAATAAACACGTGGATCTGATCCAGTTCTTTGTTATTTTCAAATACGGAACAGATACCAGCCCCCACTTTGCCCACAAACTGATCATTTGTCGTATATAGTATATTCATCATCTTTATTCTCCAAAATCAATATAATGCGCATAATGATTATGCTGCTGTTCCTTCGGCGGAAGCTGCATATAGTCGCCGTATTCCGGTCTCAAAAACGCATCATAATTTCTCACCATGGAAATTGTGATATCCTCAAAAGGCTTTTCTATCACCGGAAAAGCATCTTGCGTACGAATCATAAGATTTTCCCCTGTAATATAAGAATAATCTATATACAGATCAGAATCCTTTTCTGGACAAGACTTCGCCCATTTTAAATAAGCCGCTGCTGTTTTATCCGGCGTCAGACGAATCAGACGAAAGATTCCATGCAGCATCTTACATCCCACTTTTGCCACATTTTTCAAAACACCATTCATATTTTCCGGTAAATTCGGATCAGCGATCAGCGTCAACACATGAGCTCTCGCAATATGCCACGTTTTCTTCTGCCATTTTCTTCGAATCTTTTCCTCCTCTGCCGTCTGGTCATAAGGAAAAATATCAATAAAAATCCCCAACGGATAATCTGCCTGCTGATAAGCATCCTCGATAAAACGAGTCCCTTTTTTGATCATCTTGCCAAACATCAGCGGATATTTTTTCTCCGTGTGGGTATCCATAAAAACATAGCGGTCTCCCATTTCTTTGGGCGCAACCTCCATGAAACGTTCATAATCTTTCCTCAGCATACAGACATCGATATCGTCATCCCACGGGATAAAACCCTGATGGCGAAGCGCACCTATGGCTGTTCCTCCCGTAGCAAAATACGTCAGATTATATTTCTTACAGATTTTGATAAAATCTTTCAGGATTTCCAGCTCTGTTTTCTGTAATTTTCTCAAAGTTTCCTGATTATATTCCATATTATTCACCATATTTCTCCCATAGTAAAGATCCTAACCATCATACCATTAATCAAGAATCGGTACAAGACAAAAAAAGCCAAAAAAATTCTTACAATATTTTACAACGCACTTTTATTTCTTGCTTTTTCCATCCTCCATGTTATAATTTTTTTGTACAAGAAATAAATTCAACATATAAAAGGAAGGTTTTCTATGAATAAGTTTTTCAAAAAAATAGGAATTTCTGTCCTTGCCTTCTCGGTAGTGTTACCGTCTGTTACTTTTTCACCTCTGTCTTCCGATACTGTCCAGGCTGCGTCTTCTAACGCCAGGATTCATTATCTTACGCTTCCCTCCAATACAGAAGCTATCGTCCTGGAATGCAACGGCAAGTTCGGTATGGTAGACTCTGGAGAAGATACCGATTACCCTACCGGCAGTGATCCCCGCTACCCCAAACGTCCGGGAGTCGTTACCAACGAGGGCTATGAGGCAGAAGTCATCGATTATCTGCACAATCTGGGCGTCACCCAAGAGAACTTTGAGTTCTACATTGGAACCCACCCTCACAGCGATCACATTGGTACTGCTGATGAAATGATAGAAGAATTCCACCCGAAGCGTGTATATATTCAAGAATATAAGGACTCTTACATATCCAATCCTGCTGCTCTCTGGGATAATCTTTATGTATATGACCAGATGTTGCAGGCCGCCTCCGATACGGGAGCTACCATCATACAGAACTTTGTACCAGGGGCGCCTTTATATCCAGAAAAAGTATCCGTTCAGGGAACGATTACCTGGGACGATCAGGATAATCAGGATAATATCCGTCCCGAGCAGATCCAGGTGATTCTTACCAATCCTCTGACACAAGAGCGTACAGAACAGAATGTCCAACCTGACGCATCTGGAAAATGGCATTATCAATTTACGCAATTACAAAAATATGACGATAATAAAAGTGACATTGCTTACCAGATTGAGTTAAAAACTCCCGAGGGCTATACCGTAACTTCTGAAAACGGATGGGATTTTATCTGTTCCCATGAAGTTACCACTACAGACCCGACGGTCACCCCTGCACCCGAGGGTGAATCCCAAAGCGGTGTTCAGGACGATCATTCCACCCCTAACAATACAGGAACCAGCGATCAGATGAAAACCTCTTCCATTCCTGCCACTGACCGGGTAAATCCTGATAACGAACTGGACCCTACCATGGTGCGTTCCAGTGATGCCGCTCCTGCACAGACCGGAGCTTTCGATGCATTAAGCCAGACCCAAAGTACCGTATCCACCCCCACATTCACGCTGGGAGAGGATATGACGATCGAAATCATGAATTATGGCGGAAATTATAAAACCAGTCCAAAACCGGACGCCAATTATTTTTCTCTCGGCGTAAAAGTTACCGCCAATGGGAAAACTGCTTTTTTATCAGGCGATATCAACAACTATGAAGGCGCTGAGACAAAATTAGCCCAACAATTAGGTCATGTAGATATCCTCACCTTGGGACATCACGGTTATTACGGTTCCAACACAAACAGCTATGTGAAAAGTCTCACTCCTAAAATGATGATTCTGGCTGGAAATTATAAAGCAGTGTCCACCGAAACACTTTCCTCCGGGGAAGTAAGTACCCTGGACACATTGATGGAAATGGGAAATTCCGGTGTTCCTCTGTATCCTACGGCGTGGTACAACGGAAAAATAGCCGCCATCGTGATCAATTTTGATTCCGGGCTAACCAATAATATTCCCCAAAATTCTTCCTTTATCGGAGGAACGGATCAATATTCACCGGTAGAACACGTTTACTATAAAAACGGACTTCCTACCCCCTACAGCGGTGTACTTTCTCTGAACGGATACACCTGCTATTTTGATAATTCCGCCTATGCCGCCCAAAATGTCTGGTACAAAGATACCAACGGCGATTATTACTATTTTGGTTCTGATGGAACCAAACTTACCGGCTGGATCGCTCATGATGGGATCTGGTATTATACCAACTCCTCTGGCGTTATGCAGACCGGATGGCTGCATCTGGATAATTCCTGGTATTATCTGGACACTTCCGGCGCCATGGTAACCGGAAGTCAGACTATTGAAGGAAAATCCTATTATTTTGCTTCCAACGGCGCCATGGTAACTTCTGCCTGGGCAGAAGGAAAATATTACGGACCAGATGGCGTCTGGATTCCGCATTATAAAAATGAACACTGGAAACAAAACAGCCACGGCTGGTGGTATCAGCGTCCCGACGGCAGCTATCCTTCCAGCCAGTGGGAACTGATTGACGGCGCATGGTACTATTTTGACGGTTCGGGCTATATGGTTACCGGCTGGCTCCGTCTGGGCGATACCTGGTACTATCTGGATAAAAACGGTATCATGCTTACCGGTTCTCAAAAAATTGACGGTACCTGGTATTACTTTGACGGCTCCGGCAAAATGCTTACCGAATGGGTGAACTTGGGAGGAACCTGGTACTATTACACACCGGGCAACGGCGGCATGTATGGAGAAGGCTGGCACTGGATCAATGGTAAATGCTATTATATGAATTCCTCCGGCGCTATGGCTGCCAATACCTGGATCGGCAATGACTATGTAGACAGCTCCGGCGCATGGGTTCCCGGTTATACCCGCACTGCTTCATGGATGCGCAGCGGAGACCGCTGGTGGTACCGCCACGGAGACGGTTCTTACACCCGTTCTGGATGGGAACTGATCAATGGAACCTGGTATCACTTTGACGCTGCAGGTTGGATGCAGACCGGATGGCTTTTGCTGGGAAATACCTGGTATTATCTTGATTCTTCCGGCGCTATGTACGGACAGGGATGGCACTGGATCAACGGCAAGTGTTACTATATGTACGCTTCCGGCGCTATGGCTGCCAATACACGAATTGAAGGTTACTACGTAGACAATTCCGGGGCGTGGATTCCCGGACGATAAGAAGAAACCAGATGAACTATTTCCTCTGTAACACTACAGATGGAAATAACTCATCTGGTTATTTTTTTCCATACAATATTAATCTAACGCCCTCACTCTCCTATGAAAAGTGGACTTAGAACCAATTTTTGCCCTTCTCATTGCCTCTTCTATAGAATCATTTTTATTTTTGACACTAAAATTATCAAATCATAACCATCCGCACATAAATTTCTTAAAATTCCCTTACCATGCTTGTTCCCCGTTTTTCTCCATGGTATACTTTTATTATCATTGATATTTACACGAGGATTTTATGAAATATAGAAAAACATTACTACTTCTTCTTTTATTTTTATGCTTTCTTATGGAGCTTTCTCCTGACGCTTTATCCCATGCAGCGCTGAAAACTTCTGATCTGGAGACCGTTGCCTGGAACACCGTAGCAGAAACCTCCATGATTGACGAAAATGGCTGGCTGCAGTCCATGTGCGCCACTGACCAATATATCGTTTGCCTGATCAACGGTTCCAAAAAAACAACAGAACCCGATACGCTGATTGCTTTTTATCGAAACACCACCGATGCCTCCGGCAATCCCGTGGAACAGTACAGCTATGCCTTTCATGTGACAGAAACCGATTATGAACACGGAAATGGCATGACTTACAATCCCAACACTCAAGAAATTGCCATCGCCGGATTATTTACCAACGATCCCTCCAACAAAGGCGCTGTCTTTATCGTGGATGCCAACACCTTAACATTCAAGCGAAAAGTTATCGTGGGCAGTGGAAATCTGAATTATTTCGGCATCGACTATGTACCGGAAAAAGATCAGTATGTGCTGATGGCAAACAGAATTGCCGATTACTCCTTTATTTTCACTGATGGAAATTTTCAGGTTACAGACACGCTAAATCTGAAGTTATCCCACAGCCGCAGTTCTTTTCAAGATTTTATCGTTTCGGGAGACTCGATCATCAGCATCCCCTATATGCAGCGAGAAGGCTTTATGAATATTTTGGACGTATATTCTATTTCCAAACAGCAGCGGGTAGGCAGTTACTATCTCACCTTGCCCGGTCACGACTCCTTTGACGTGGAACCGGAAGGCATCTGCCAATTAGAAGATGGGCATCTGCTGATGGCATCCGCTATTATAGGTACCCACAATTTCAAATTATATGAGGCTTATCTGCCTTTGGTATATAGCGTTGTTACTTCTGCGGAAAATGGAACCATCACCGAGACTTCTCTGGAACTTCCTCAGGGGGAGTCTCATACCGTTTCCTATACCTGCGAAGAAGGATATCGGCTGAAATCTTTGACTGTAGATGGTCAGGAAGTAAATATCAGCGATTATCCTGACAGCTATACCTTTCAGGATCTCCAGGCAGATCACACGATTCATGCTGCTTTCGAAGAAATTCCCCGCTATACAGTATCAACCAGTGCAGAATACGGAAGCATCGATGAAAATCCCACCGGCTTGGAACACGAAGCTCTCACTGTGAATTTCTCTCCAGAGGAGCATTACGAACTGACTTCCCTGCTCCTGGACGGCGCTCCCGTGGAACTATCGGAAAATATGACCTCCTATACCTTCCCGGATCTCACCTCGGATCATACTTTGGATGCTGTCTTTACCCCCATTCCTTCCTATACGATTACGGTAAAGGCGCAAAACGGGACCCCCTCCGAAAAACAGGTGACCGTATATCGAGACGAAGCTTACACAACCACGGTAACGCCAGAAAAATCATTCACACTGACAAAATGTCTGGTTGACGGAAAAGAAATCAAGCCAGATGATGATCACGGAAATATTACGCTAAAAAATATCCAAAGTGATCACACAATTACTCTGATTTACGAAAGAGTCTGGCTTCAGAGAATCGTTCTTGCGGGCATTACCCTTGCCGCTATTTCTGTGATTCTGCTGCTGCTCCATATGCGAAGGATGCGAAAACGCAGGCAGCGAGCTCGAGAACTCCGTAAAATCCGTTTGGAAAACCGTTATTTCTTCCAAACGATGGACGATCTGGAGGAACTGGAAAACCGACTTTCCGAACACCCAGAGGAGAGCTCTGACTCGGAAGAAGAGCTGGAACAGCTGTTGGATGAATTGAAACCAAGCGAAAAAGAAGAAAAATAACAGGAACTTATAAAGGGAGCAAGTATGCCAAAACGTTTTACTGACATACCTGCTCCCTTTTCTTTTGAAACTCAACAAGTTTACAAGAACTCACCGCAGCGCCTTATTGATCCTCCAAAAATCCACCACCGCATGTTTTCCTATCTTAAAAATCTTCTTCAAATTGATAGAATTTACCCCGCCCTGTCTGGGCCGAAAGGTAATAGGCACAAATTCCACCTTACATCCTTTTTTCACAAAAATCACCGATATCAGCACGTTCGATAAATTAAAATCCTTAGGAATCCAGTCCATATACCGCCTTAAAGTTTCCGCCCGCATCAGACGAAATGGCGTATTCGCATCTGTCACTGAAACCCCAAAACAGATGCGGATCACCCCTTTCAGGGTTTTTGTCACAAGCACCCGGGAAAATCCATCCTCCCGCTTGTTCCTGTTTCCAATGACCATATCATTCTGATCCTTCTTTTCCCAGAACACTTCAAACTCCTCCGGAAGTGTCTGACCATCGGAATCTGTCTGAAAAATATAATCTGCTCCCTGCTCCAGTGCATACTGATATCCATACAGAAGTGTGGCTCCATGACCACTGTTCTCCTTATGAAGCACTACGGTCAAAGGATGCTTTCTGGCATACGCTGCAAGTATCTCATACGTTCTGTCTCTGCTGCCATCATCAATGACCACCAGTCTGGAACAACCATTCCCCCTATGCTTTTCCACAATAGGATACCAGCCTTCCAATACCTGCTCTATATTTTCCTCTTCATTATAAGCCGGAATTACAATATACAAGCTCTTCTGCATTTATCACTTCTCCTGTTTCAGCCATTCTCGAAGATATTTTCCACTGCACACCTCTCTGTGAGGATTGAACATCTCATTAAATATCCTGTATTTTTCTCTGTATTCATCCACAATTCCATCCAGATTTTTTATCTTTGTCAACAATTCCTCCTGGGTTTTCACCACCGGTCCCGGAAGAATGTGGATATCCAGATAAAAATCCCGCATTTCATGCTTATAGCTCTCATAATCATACATATAAAATAGAATTGGACGTTCCAGATTGGCATAGTCAAAAAACACACTGGAATAATCGGTAATCAGAAGATCCGCTGCCAGGTACAATTCATTCACATCATCCACCTGAGACACATCTATGACAAAATCGCCATAAGCAGCAAAATCAAACTGGCTGCTGATAAAATAATGCGCCCGAAAAAGCACCACGTACTCTTCCCCCAGCGCCCTTCTCCAGAGATCAAAATCCGCCTGTAATTGATAGCTATACCCCTCTCCCGGAATATGCTGATTTTCTCTCCAGGTAGGAGCATATAAAATCACTTTCTTCCCTTCAGAAATTCCCAACTTTTCTCTGAAGCGTTTACATTCCGCCTTTGAAGTCCGATACAATACATCATTTCTTGGATATCCTAATTCCAGCAATACCTTTTCTTTTCCCAACTCTTTTAGATGAAACGCTGAACACATTTTTTCTGAATAAAAAGGCGAAGGGGAAGGCATATGCGTAACTCTTCTGCTCTCCTGCAGATAATTATCTCTCACTTCCCGCAGAGAGCCTTCCTGCTCTGCATACTGCTCCAGATCATATCCCAGCTTTTTCAGCGGAGTTCCATGCCAACATTGAATATATTCCTGATCCTTTTTCGGTTTCAGCTCCCGTGGCAGCCGGGAATTGGTGATCCAATATGCCGCTTCCCCATATGCCCGATAATACGCTTTCTTCCGATAAGCTACCACCTGCGTATTTTTCTTTTCCTTCAGAAAGTGATATTTTTCAGGATTCCGAAACGCCCATATCTTCTTCCAGTCTCTATATGCAGGATCTTCCATCATCGCTTCATACAAAGCTTTCGGACTACAGGCATATCGTTTTCCCATAAAAGCTTCAAACACCACGGTATGCGGCTGTGTCTCACACTGTCTGGCATAAAATCTCTGATATTGCTTCGATTTCCACGCATAATACAGTTTGAGACTGATCCTTTTCGTTCCCGGTGTCAGACTGCACACCTTTCCCAGCCATTTCCATGTGTTCATCTCATTTTTCCTCCTGCTTAGACGGCAACCTACGCCATAAACTCATTATATGCTTTCAGAACCTTCGCTGTCGGTCCCTGCATTCGAATTTCTCCCTCATGGAGCCATAACAGACTGGTACATAATTTTTCCAGCGTCTCCGTACTATGAGATACGATCACCACTGTACGATTCTCATCCATGATCAATTCTTTCATTTTCTTGTAACTTTTCTTTTTAAATTTCACATCTCCCACACTGAGCACTTCATCGATCAGCATGATATCTGTTTCCAGAACGGCTGTGATGGAAAAAGCCAGCTTGGAATGCATACCGCTGGAATATGTTTTTACCGGCATATCAATAAACTTTCCCAGACCGGCAAACTCTATAATCTCATCCATCTTCTCCCGCACCTGCTGTTCAGAAAATCCCAGTAGCATACCGGACAGAATAATATTTTCCCGACCGCTCAACTGCTTCTGAAATCCCACACCGATAGACAACAACGATACGGAATCTGTCTCCAGCTCAATACTTCCCTGATCCGGCGAAAAAATACCGGCAATCGCTTTCAAAAGAGTGGACTTTCCACTTCCGTTTTTCCCTACGATACCGAGGATCTCTCCTTTCTTTACATCAAAAGAGATCCCTTTCAATGCTTCCACCACTTCCAGTTTACTTTTCTTTACACGAAAAAAACTTTTTCTCAGGGACAAAGCTTTTACACATTTATATGTAATTTTCAGATCTTTGACCTCTATCGCATTTCCCGGTTTCATCTAAATCACCTTTACATAATTATTTTCATTCTTATAGATTGTTCGAATGCCAATCACCGACAACGCCAGTCCTACCACAAACCAAAGCAAGATCAGCCAATAATTCGGCGTATGACAGTATACAAGGCTTTCCCGGCAGGCATCAATAAGAAATCCTATCGGGTTGATCCGAAGAAGCAGCGTAGCAACCGCCTCATTCACTCTGTCTGTGATCACATAAAAGATACCTGACATATAAAACAATACACGGAGCCCCACATTGGTAAGATTCTTTAAATCATTAAAAAATACGCCGAAATGGGCAAAAATTGTACTGACTCCAAAGGTAAGCAGCAAAAGATCCAGCAAAATCGGCACTACAAATAACACATTCCACGAAATAGAAACCTGTGACCAAACCATCATCACAATCACAATTCCAAAGGAAATCGCCATCTTAAAAAGATTTTCTCCCTGAAGAATCAGAATCAAAAAATACTTTGGAATATATACCTTTGTAACCACTGCCCGATTATTCGCCACAATCTTCACACTTCCCGACAGAGTCTTACTAAAAAGATTCCACATGGACAGACCCACAAATACAAAAATATGGAAATATTCTTTCTCCTGTCCAAAAATCACCATAAAAATGAACCAGTAAACAAGCATAAATAAAATCGGATCCAGAATCCACCATAGCCAGCTCAAATGTGAGCTGGCTACTTCTGTTTTCAGACCCGATTTCACTGCATATTTCGTATAAGGCAAAAACCGCCTCATATCCTTCAAAAATCGTTTCATGCTTCTCCTCCGGACTGTTCTCTGTTCTCAGTTCCTTCTTTCTCCCCGGATGCTTCCTGATTTTCCAGTTCTTCCGTTTCCCCGGCTTCCCAGTCCTCAGATTCTTCTTCCTGGATCACTATTTCCTGTTTTTCGAACAGTTTCCTCTCCCGTGCCGGCGAGGTCACATGAACCTCCGGAAATACTTTTGCCACAAAACGGGCTGCCGCCTGTCCGTCCTCCAGATGACTGAACATCTCATTAAACGCTGCATACTTCTCATCATAAACAAAATGTTCGATACTGTCTCGAATCGCTCCAGGCAATTCTTCTTCCTCAGTGATAATCCGTCCCGGAAGCTTATCAATTCCAAAATAAAATCCACGGATGCTGTCCTTATAATCATCCAGATCATACATATAAAACAAAATCGGTTTCTTCAGGATTCCATAATCGAAAAAGACACTGGAATAATCAGTAATCAGAAGATCTGCGATCAGATACAGATGATTGATATCGTCATAATTAGACGCATTGTAAATAAAACCTTCAAAATCCTTAAAAGAAAACTTGCTGGCAACCAGATAGTGTACACGGAATACGATCACGTACTCCTCACCCAGTTCCTGACGCAGCTTCTCAAAATCCAGGTTCAGATCATAGGTAAAACCTACGCCAGACTCATGCTGATTATCCCTCCAGGTAGGCGCATACAGAATCACCTTCTTATCCTGGGGAATCCCCAGCTTCTCCTTAATATCCACCACATCCTGCGGTTTATAGTTCAAAAGAAAATCATTGCGTGGGTAACCCACTTCCATCACCTTATCCTCCATATGATTCTCTTTCAAATTCCATGCCGAGATAAACTTCTCGGAAGCAAAATGAGAGGGTGACAGAATATAAGAAAATTTCTTTGCATCTGTATCGTATTTTCGACGAATATCTGCAATAGAATCAATGGCATTCTCGGAAGTCTGAAGATCATAACCCAGACGTTTCAGCGGCGTTCCATGCCAGCACTGCACATACACCTGCTCCTGCTTTGGCCATACATGATCCGGCATACGATAATTGGTAATCCAATACTTTGCTTTCGCCAGTTTTCGCTCATAAATCCGAGCTGTCTGGCGGATCACCTTCGTATTAGGATTCTTCTCTAGAAATTTATGCTTTTTCGCATTTTTAAACGCCCAGATAAAATTCCAATCATCAAACTCTTCATGCGAAATCATATATTCATAGACTGCTTTAGGGCTGCACCCATAGGTTTTTCCGTTAAAAGAATTAAATACAATCGTTTTCTCATCGGGAACTGCCTTACGGCTTCTCCACCAATAATACAGCCTTCTTTTCAGATAAAGCGTTCTTCTCCAGGCTTTTCGGAAACCGGGATGCTTCTTTCCATATTCTCCAATCTTCTTTTTCAGAGGACGTTTAAAATATTTGCGAAGAAATTTTCTCCATTTTCTTTTTAACTTTCGTTTCATCTTCATTACTTTTGATTCTCCTGTCGTTTCCCCAGATCCTTTTTGATCTGTGTTGTAGAAATCTCAGGCGTTCTTGGAAGATAAACAACTTCACAATACTCTTCCAAAAAATCAAACTTTCCTTCCCAGTCGTCTCCGATCACGAAGGTATCTACTTTAAACTCCTGTACATCGGAAATCTTCTGTTCCCAGGACTCTTCTGGAATAACCAGATCCACATACCGGATGGACTCCAGCAGGCTCTTTCTCTCCTCATAGGAAAAATAGCATTTTTTCTGTTTCTCATTCCAGTTAAATTCATCCGTGGACAAAGCCACAATCAGATAATCTCCCAGAGCCTTTGCCCTCTGCAGAAGCTTTACATGACCATAATGCAACAGGTCATAGGTACCATATGTGATCACCTTTCGCATCTCATTCTCTCCAATCTAACAATTCTCTTGTATACTTACAAATATCTGCGCAGCAGGGTCTTTGTATTTCATTCAAAAAATTATTAACAGATTCCCGCTGGCGCACGTAACCATCATGATTATACAACAAATCCTCCATAGAATTCAAGAACTCCTGAAAAGTTTTTGGTTTTGGTCCGGGAGTGACCTGATCATAAGGAAAATTCATGCCTCTCTCCTTCAAATACGCTTCCTGATCATAGGGCAAAAACAGGATAGGCTTACCTGTCAGCAGATAATCCATATAAATACTGGAATAATCTGTAATCAAAAGATCAAATTCCTTCAAAGCTTCCATAATATCCACTGTTCGGTCTTCATTTAAAAAGCGGATTCTGCTTCCTGTCCGATCCAATTCCTGAATCCACTGATATCCTGTCTGATCATACAGATGCAGACGAATACAAAGAAAAATCTTCTTTTCCTCCAACCACTGGCATAAGCACTCTCTGTCCATATCCTGAAAAGGAAATAACTGTGTAGGCTCATGATCCCGGAAAGTAGGCGCATATAATACCACTTTTTCATATGGCGGAAGTTCTCCCGAAAAAACCTCTTCCAGCCCTTTTCCCTCTGAATTCGAGCTAAAAAGCACATCATTTCTCGGCTGTCCCCATACCTTGATTCGCTCCGGCTCCACCAGAAAACTTCTGCTCATGATATGCACCAGATGAGAAGAAGTTGTAACCACTCCCTCATAATTATCTGCAAAAAGATATTTATAATACTTCCTGGTAAACCAGGAGAGATTTTTCTGCTCCATACCGATCTTTTTCAGAGGAATCCCATGCCAGAGATTCAAAATCACATATTTCTTTCGAAATCCCACCCCATACAGAGGAGGGGCTGTAGATGTAAACCACACTTTACAGGAGAGAATTTTTCGTATTCCCGCCATTGTCTTCCCGTCTAAAAAATATTCCTTCCCGTACTTTTCTCCTAGTTCCTCTCTCTTTTTATCATCATTCATCACATAATACGGATGGATCTCGGGACAATGCTCTTTCACATAAAGAAACAGATAACTGGAATTATAATTAAATGTACGATTATGTACAGATGAAAATACCCAACATTCTGGGGATGGCTCCCCACGGAATGTCAGGCGGGCAAACATTGTTTTCATTAGATTGGCAGCTTTCTCCCACATAAACTTTTACCTCTTCAGAACAAATATCACACAACCTATCGGCGCCGAAAAAAAGGAGATTGCCCCTTCTCTCACAAAAGCAACGTAATCTCTGCTTCTTAGATATGTATATGCCAGTACCAAATGGTGCCGCATACGGATCTTACGCACAGAATCTTTTCCTAATTTCGGAAAAAAGGACTTTTTATATTCATACAGTGCATTTTCCCCTTGAATCTTACTTTCCCTGCTGGATAACCCTTCCGTTTCCGTATGTACCAGCGCCTTTACCTCACACCGTTTCAGATAACTAAACTGTCCCCCGCCGGTGATTGCCTCTTTCATCAGATAAAATTCATCGCCTACATCAATGGGCGGAAAACCTCCGATTTTATCCAGATATTCTTTTCGAAACATCAGGGTATCCGTTCCTGTTAAGTGATACAAAAGATGTAATTCCAGCAGTTTACGACGATCGTACCTTACTCCCTCTTTCAGGTAATACCTCCTGCGCCTTTCTTCCAGTTTTCCCTTTTCATTATACAGCGCCAGATCTGTAATCGAAAAATCAGAACCCTCTTTTTGCATATGGCGTACCTGATGAAAAACTTTATCCGGTCTGTACTTATCATCATCATCCAAAAAAGTCACATACGCTCCACTTGCAGCCCGGATTCCCTGATTTCTGGATTCTGCCGATCCATGATTCTCCTGATTCTGTATATACTTCATCGGAATATTTTCTTTTCTCCTCCATATTTCCACGATACGCTCCACTTTTTGATTCCAGGCAGAATCCCCATTATCATCTACCAAAATCACTTCCACCTGCGGGTACGTCTGCTGTGCCAGACTTGCCAAAGCCCTCTTTAGCTCTCCCTCCCGGTGAAAAGTCGCCATTACCACGGAAACCAGAGGAAAATCCTTATTTTCTCCCTGAATTTCTTCTTTCCTTCCTGTACTTTCCATGGCTCCCGTACCGCCTTCCTGCACTCCTTCACGTTTCAAAACAGATATCCCTGTCAAGACAATACATTTCAGATCCATCCACCAGCTTTGATGATCCACATAATAACCGTCCAATTTCGCTTTTTCTTCAATGGAAATAGTATCACGCCCATGAATCTGCGCCCAACCGGTCAGCCCCGGCAAAACATCATTGGCGCCGTATCGGTCTCTCTCTGCCAGAAGATCATACTGATTCCACAGCGCCGGACGTGGCCCCACGATACTCATATCCCCTTTTATAATATTCAAAAGCTGCGGAAGTTCATCCAGACTGGTCTTCCGTAAAAAGCGACCAGATCTTGTAATATACTGCTCCGGATTCTTCAAAAGATGGGTGGGCGTATCCTTCGGCGTATCTGTACGCATGGTACGAAACTTCAGAATGTCAAAATACGTTTTATGAATTCCCACGCGCTTCTGCCGGAAAAAAATCGGTCCCGGGGAATCGAATTTGACCCACAAACAAATAAACAGAAAAAGTGGCGATAAAAGAATCAAAAATATCCCTGATAAACTAAAATCCCAAAATCTTTTAGAAAAATTCTTCACTGTTCCCTAACTTCTCCTCTCTGATTCTACAATTCTTTCTTTGAAGGCTAAACGACTCCGTCCAAGAAGTCCTTTCTCCATTCCTTCTTTTATTCCTTCTCTCTTCCCTTCCTCCCGGGCTTCCGCTCTCTCCATCCTCATATGTTTTTCCATATCATATTCATATATACTCACGCTCTTCGCCTCCGCTCGATTTTTCTTTAAAAATTCTGCAAGGATTCCTTCCCGGATACATTCGGTGATCGCCTGTTCCACCGCTTCTTCCAATTCCATTTCTTTCGCTTTTTTTCTCACCCGGAATACATATTCTGCGTATTCTCTTAAGGTTTTGCAGGCGCTTAACAAGCCTTCATTATGCCCTTTATTGATATTCAGCATCAACACTTTCACTTCCAATGAAACTTCCTCTTCTTTCACCATATAGGCATCGGACAACTTTAATACCCACCGTTCCGGCTGTTCCTGTTCTCCATTATAAAAAACAACAAACTGAGGAGTTGGAATGGGAATCAGACGGGTTCCATACAAATTTTCTTCCCGGGTGATCTCTGAGTAGATATCCGATATGTACATCAAAAATCTTAAGGGAAGATTCGGGCTGTATGTGAACTGGTGTTCATACAAGGACAAATGCAGATCTATGATAAACGACAAGTCATTTTTCATAGACATATAAATGGCATTCTCCAGGGTATTAATGGTAAGCTCTTCTGGATCCTGATAATTTTTTCCGGTTACTGCATTATACAATTCCAGTAATTCTTTCTTATCTTCAAACAACATCACAAATAACTGAGCTTTAAAACAACGATTAACGGGTAACAAATTTGCAGATTTTTTCATAGATGTGCCTCCTTTGATTTGACTGAGGCAGGAGACTTTCCAAATCCCCGCTAAGGAGACACCCTATGAAAATCTCGCTGCCTTTATAGATGGGAATAAAAGCATTGAGATTTTCAGATAGGAATATGAGACTTGATACTGCTTAAGATATGATAAAATTATCTGAACTATAATTCTTTAATATGTATTATACACTTATAGTTTGCATTTGTCACTATAAGATACTATATTTATATATTTTTTAGATTCTCTTATAAGTCAAATATTTATGATTAGGTAATCAAAAAGTACGATTTATGCATACTATTGAAAACATATGATTCTTGCTAAACTGTCACTTCCTATGCACATATCTGTAAATCTACATACCAGACACACTTTTTAATCTGCTACTATCATTGAATATTACGGAGCACTCCCAAAAGTGTTTGTAGAGATAGGAAAAATACCTACCCAGTAATTTCCAAAATAATATTGTTTCCGCTTGGGATTACAACAACGATTTTATACTCTGATATCATATTTACTGGATAGATTGTATAAAAGAAAACTTTTACAAATATTTGTATATAATCCACAGTTTTCAGATAAGTCTCACAGCCTTTTCAACGTCTCCAGTCATACCTCACTTTTGTAATATCGTGTAACGGACACTATCCATCAATGTTCATTCCTTACGAACGATTTTAACAATCTCTGATCAATCCATTCACGTAAGCGGGTTTGCTGTGCAACAAAACTTATGTGAGATTTCATGACCCATCACTATAAAGTCTAAAAAATTAAGCACTAACACTATCTAGACTTTACAGTGAGAAGTCTATTATCTCGCATTGGATGATTTTGAAAAGATACTCACTATCTAGCGTTTACAAAAATATATTTTTATTCCTACAAATTTTAATCTATTTTTTATTATTCTTTTCCGTTATATTCGCCACCAAATATGATAATGTCATCCAAAAGATTACTATATCTGGATTATACATATACATTATTCCCTGTTGAAACATCATCTTTATACAAAGACATAAAAGTACTGTAATCCCCGTCAAATATGCCAAATAATTTTTTTCTTCTGCAATAAAACCTTTTATTACATATACAATGAACAAAATAGCCATTAAAATAAATATTACTAATCCTATAATTCCTTGTGCAACTGCCACATCTAAAACTTCATTATGGAATTGACTAAAATATACATTATCACGTAATATGTACGTATCTGGAAGGTGTTCTTCCGCAAACTCTCTAGCCCCAAATAATGCCACACCATAAATAGGAGATTTACAAAATATTTCTATTCCACTTTTCCAAATATCAAATCGCTGATTTGATACATCTTTCCCTAAATCATATGTTCTCTTTATGGTTCGATCATTACCTGTCTCAACCTGTTCAATTACATTTTCTTGTACATTTCCATCAACTTCTATATTTACTTCTTGATTCAAATTTGCTCTTTCAATGGCTACATTATAGACTTTTTGAATTGCTTTAGGTAATGCCGCACAGCCTATTCCTATAATACAAGAAATAAAGATCAATAAAAAGCAATTAATAATATTTTTCTTACATATCTTTTTTAATCCAGTACAACAAATATAAAATATCATACTAACTGCAATACATACCTGTGCTGTCCGTGAATCACTAAACGCAATATACATTACTTGAATGGCAATCGTAAATCCATAATATATTCGTTTTAATAAAGAATTGCTCTTTTTCATAATATACACACACAAATAACATACAATTACACTAAGTGTACTTCCATGATTAGGATCTATGAATACCCCCCACAAGCGATTTTCTATAAAGCCGGATTTCATGTGATAATATCCGTAAGATTCTATTTTCCCATATCCCATCAATAATTGAATAATACTAATAATCACACATATATTCATAACATGTATGAGTATTTTCATTCCTACATATATATCTTTATTAATATTTTCTGTATTTGCATAAAAATATGAAATAACGATTGCCATCGTAAGAATTATCCAATGCTTAATATTTGTAGCAAAAGCATATTTATAATTCATAAAGATAGAAAATAAATAACTTAGCAATAACAATATTATAATAAATCCATATTTAGAATGTATGTATTCTTTCCACCTTATCAACTTACAAATTCCAACAACAACTCCTAACCCTAACATTGAATATAGCAAAATAGTTATCCATACAG
>PPYF01544310.1_pt1 | contig 67615 bp, 38 predicted proteins | sample 1559871 | NCBI WGS metagenome assembly PPYF01 (sample SAMN08240021, study PRJNA423297) | Human gut metagenome, whole genome shotgun sequencing project. | reverse complement strand
GGCTCGATGTGGAACTGGGCGGGCAGACCGAAATGACGGGCCACGGCTTCCAGCGCCATGCGGGTGCCGCAGGCTTTTCCGTCGGCCGAATAGCCCGCGATGTGGGGCGTGCCGAGGAAGACGCGGTCGAGCAGTTCGCGGTCGATGCCGGGCTCGTTTTCCCAGGTGTCGACGATGGCGGCCCGCACCTGCCCTGTGTTCAGCGCGGCTTTCAGCGCGCGGTTGCATACCACTTCGCCGCGGGCGCTGTTGATGATGACGGGCTTGCGGCCCAGGCGGGCGAAAAAGTCGTCATCGGCCATGTGGAAAGTGGCGTGCCGGCCTTCGCGGGTGAGGGGGGTGTGGAAGGTAATGACGTCGGCTTCGGCCATCAGCGCCGTGAGGGGCAGAAAGCCTTCTTCCCCTTCGCGTTCGGCCCGCGGGGGGTCGCAGCGGAGCACGCGGCAGCCCAGTTGCCCGGCCGCGCGGGCCACTTCGGTGCCTACATGTCCCACACCCACTATGCCCACGCAACTCTCCGTCAGGCGCAGCAGTCCGGCTTCTTCGAGCAGCAGGAGCGAGCAGCCAACGTATTGCGCCACGCTGGCCGCATTGCAGCCCGGGCAGTTGCTCCAGCCGATGCCGGCCTGGGCCAGATAATCGGTGTCGAGGTGGTCGAAACCGATGGTGGCGGTGGCTATGAACTTCACGCGGCTGCCTTCGAGCAGCTGGCGGTTGCAGCGGGTGCGGGTGCGGACGATCAGGACGTCGGCGTCGCGCACGTCGTCGGGAGTAATGGAGCCGCCGTCCTTGTAGATGGTTTCGCCGAGCTGTTCGGCTGCTCCGCGGATAAAGGGGATTTTGTCGTCAATGAGAATACGCATGGCAGGAATGAATTGGGAGATATGGCAAAGTCCCCCGGCTGTTGGTGGGGGACTTGTCCTGATGCTGGCGGAAAACGGTGCCGCCGCGTTTATTTGATTTTCGCCGTTTGCGGGTTGCGCAGGCCGCTGGCGCCTTTCAGGAAGGCCTTGGCGCTGCCGAAATTGAGATACATGTCGAGCCGGACGGGCAGATGGTTGGCGTCGTCGGTGATGTAGAACGTCACGACTTCTTCCTCTTTTCCGTCTTTCGTTTCCACGAACGAGAAGACAAGACAACGGTATTTCGTTTCGGAATTTTCCATCTTGAAGGTCTCCTTGCCGCGGTAGATGATGTACTGCGGCTGGCATTGCCGGCCGTCGGCCATGATGAACTTGATGCGGTGGCCCTTCTTGTATTCGGAAGCGTCGAACGAGCGGGCGCGCATCATCATGCTGAGCATGTCGAAGGCACACTGGTTGCTTTCAAACTGGCTGCGCTTCGGCTCGTTCGTGTTGCGCTGGTAGAACATGTCGACCTTGCAGGTGGTCGGGGTGTAGCTGTACCACACTTCCTCCTTGCGGTAGGTGTTGCCCTCAAAGGCTCCCTTGCGGTAGTAGAGCGGAGTGAGGTCGAGCCCGGTGTAGCACATGAGGGTGTCGCGCATGACGAAGAACTTGTCGGCCGTTTTGGAGCCGCGGGTAATCAGGTAGTTCTTGTAGGCCGGCTTCCCGTTGTAGACGGTTTCCGTGGTGTTCATGGAAGCGGAGCCCACTTTGATCCACACGAACTTCCAGTTGAAGTAGAGGTCATAGATGAGCGTTTCGCCGCTTTTGAAGGCCGTATTCTTGGCTGAACATTGGGCGTGGGCTATCGTGGGGAACACCAGCGTGCAGCAAAGGCTGAGCAACAGCAGTTGTGCGTATCGTTTCATGGTTTCCAGGGGTTAAGGGGTTGTCTGAATAGGGAGAATCCGTCTGCCGTTTCCGGCTTGGGATGTCATCTTCGCCGTGGAGGTCGTTGCTGGCGGCGTGGCCGTGCCGGGGCGGAAGGCGGGAGGGCGGAGAGCTGCTGCCTCCGGGATTATCTGCGGCCCAGCTGTCGTGCGCGTTCGGCATTGCGGCTGCGCGGACTCTTCTTCGGGTCTTCCTTCTGCTTGATGAGTTCGCGGGGTTTCTGCTGGGTGAGCGGGAGTTCCTTGACGTGCCAGGTCTGCTCAATATCCCAGTTGGCGCGTACGTCGATGGCCTGCGGGAAATAGTACACCTCTTCCGGTTGCAGTCCCTTGTCGTAGTCGCCGGTGTCCCAGCGTCCGTTGCCGTTGCGGTCGTAGAACAGGCGGAGGTAATATCTGCCGGGGTTCAGGTAGAAGAATTCTGCCTGCCGGTTCTTGACGTCATACTGTTTGGAGATTTTGTCGTCGGAGACCATGAGCTGCACGACGGCGCAGGTGTCGGCATCGGGCAGGATGACGAAGAGCGCGCCGTATTCCTCCATTTTGGGGATGGTGATGTTCTGCTTCAGATGGTCGTTGTACTTGCCGGAGATGCCGGTGAGCGCCAGAGAATCTATTTTCAGTTCGTAACTCTGTCCGGGCCGCCATTCGCCCATGAGGGTGTAGCGGGTCAGGTTGAGCGAGTCGCGCTGCAGCAGGAACGGTGCTTCGAAGAGGAGCGAATCCTTCTTGAGCAGGAGGTGGATGCCGGCCGTGTCGACGCTGGCCAGCGGCTCATCAACGGAGAAGCTGACGTTTTCGATGGGCGAGAGCTTTCCTGCCTTCATCTGGTTGATGCGCAGAAACTCGACGGGCGGGGTCTCGTTGGAATAGTCGCCGCGCTTGTGGCGTCTTTCCAGTTTTTTCTTCCACTTTTCCATTTCCTCTTCCTTTTCCTTGAGGCGGCGGGCCAGTGTCTGCCGGGGGATGAGGTTGAAGGTATCGGTGCGCATCACGTTCTGGCGGGTGGAGTCGTCGAAGGCCTCATAGGTGCAGGTCAGATGCAGGGTGTCGACTTGCGGGAAGTGCTTGAAGTCGCGCAGCCAGTAGGTGACGGTGTCGTTGCCGGCCGAGCGTTGTACGAGAAAGGCATCCTTCTCGTCGAAGTTAAGGCCCTTGATGACGGGCAACTGGCTTGAAGGAGCGGTGAAGTAGATGCGGAACCATTCCGGCACGTCGCGTTGTGTCTTGAGCAGATGGCGTTCGTTGCGCTGCTCGGTGAAGGCGCGCAGCACGACGTTGTCGGGGGTATAGTGGGTATATTGGATTTCGCGGATGGTATCGTAGCGGATAGTATCTATCCATGCCGTGTCGTAGCGGACGTCGGGATAGGAGGACGGGACAATGATTTCTTTGTTGAAAGCCAGCATTTCGCCGCGTGCCTTCTTGAAGTCGTTGTCCATATCCTTGAGTGCATAAATGCGGTAGCGGCCGGGGGCGATGCCCTTGATGGTGAAATGTCCGTCACCGTTGGTGCGGGCCACACGCTCGAAGGGACGCTGGGTGAAAGCCGTATCGGTGGTATCGCTGTGGAGACCTACAAGGATGCCTTTTACCGGCTCCAGATTGTCGGCGGCAAGCACGTGTCCGGCCACTTCCATGGTGTCGAGTTGCGGACCGGTGGAATAGTAGAACGTAAACTGTCCCATCGGGTTTCCTTCGTTGTTGTCGAGAATGGCATCGGAGAAGTCGATGGTATAGGTGGTGTTCTGCTGGAGAGTGTCGAGCAGTTTGACGGTGATTTTCTTGCCGCTGGTCTTGATTTCGGGCATTTCAATCTGCGGTGGCGACACAATGATTTTTTCGACGGCATTTTCCAGTTTGATATATTCGTCGAATGTGAGTGTCACCTTGTCGGCCGATGAATTTCTGGCGCCGATGGCGGGCGACATGTGCAGGATGCGGGGCGGAGTTTCGTCGTACGGACCTCCGTCGGGGCCGCTTCCGGGATTGGCGCAGGCCGCAAGCAGGCCGAGCAGGACGATGAGCCATGCGGCGGCCGGCATGCGGCCGGCATACAGGCCCGCCGGGTGTGACGGGCGGCGGATTTGCTTTTTCTTCATATATCTTCTTCAGTGGTGCCGCGGCCGGCTGCGGCTGTATTCTGCCGGAGCCGGCTGCGGGGGGAGACAGGCGATGGGGCTTGACGGTTTATTCGTTCATCTTGAGCACCTGCTCGATGATTTCGCGGTTATTGGCCAGTCGGGGCACCTTGTGCTGTCCGCCGAGTTTGCCGCGGCTGCGGAGCCAGTCGTTGAACAGGTTCTTGCGGGCTACGACGATTTCGAGCGGCTGGAGCGTGAGGTTTTTGTAGCGCTTGGCTTCATAGTCGGAGTTGATTTCCTGGAGCCGGCGGTCGAGCAGTTCGGCAAAGCGGGCCAGGTCGGCGGGCTGCTGTTCGAACTCAATGACCCACTGGTGCCGGCATTTGCCGTTGTCGTCCATAAAGACCGGCGCGGCTGTATATTCGGAAACGATGGCGCCCGTCTGTTCGCAGGCGTACTGAAGCCCTTTTTCGGCATTGTCGACCACCAGTTCCTCGCCGAATGCGTTGATGAACGACTTGGTGCGGCCGCTGATGATGAACTTGTAGGGCGCGACGGAGGTGAAGCGCACGGTGTCGCCAATCTGATAGCGCCACAGGCCGCAGGAGGTGGAGATGACGATGGCATAGCTCCGGCCGGTTTCCACTTCCCAGAGCGGGAGAACGGTGGGATGGTCGAGGCCTACTTCCTCCAGGGGGATGAATTCGTAGAACACGCCGTAGTCGAGCATGAGGAGCATGGAGAGGTCGGACGGGTCGTCCTGCAGTCCGAAGAAGCCTTCGGACGCATTGTAGGTTTCCATGTAGTGCATGCGCGGAGAGCGTATCAGCCGTTTGTATTGTTCACGGTAAGGCGTGAAGGCCACGCCGCCGTGGAAGAATACTTCGAGGTTGGGCCACACTTCGTCGAGATATTTTTTTCCGGAAATCTCGAGCACGCGGTTGATGACGGCCATCATCCAGGACGGAACGCCGCTGAGGTTGGTCACGTTCTTGTGGAGGGCGATTTCGGCAATGCGGTCGCGCTTTTCCTCAAAGTCGGCGAGCAGGGCCACGGGTTTGGGCGGAACGCGGATGAGGTTGACCAGCGGATTGATGTTTTCGATGAGGATGGCCGAGAGGTCGCCCACCAGGGAGTGGGGCAGGTTGTAGTTGGGGGCATGGCTGCCGCCCAGGATGAGCGCTCTTCCGTCGAGCAGGCGGGCGTCGGGCGTATTGCGCAGGTAGAGGGCCAGTGCGTCGGCACCGCCGGCGTAGTGGGTGTCCTGCAGTCCCTGCGGGCTGACGGGGATGAATTTGCTCTTGTCGTTGGTGGTGCCCGATGATTTGGCATACCAGCGCACGCGTCCCGGCCAGAGGATGTCGCGCTCGCCGTGGCGCATGCGGTCGATGCTGCCTTTGAGTTCCTCGTAGGTGTTGACGGGCACGGTGGCGGCGAACTGTTCGTAATTTCTCAGGCTGTCATATTTATATTGGCGTCCCCATTCGGTGTCGGCTGCCTTGCGGAGCAGCTGTGCCAGCACTTTGCGCTGGATTTCCTCTGCACCGGTGGCATAGCGTTCAATGGCGCCGATGCGGCGGGTGAGCAGAGGACGTAATAGACGGGTCAGACTCATGGTGTTCCTTTTTCTCTAAGATTGGGTAATGGATGGTTATGCAGGCGGGAGAGGGAATGCCTCTTCCCGAAGTGTGTCAGTGTACGATGTATTCGCTCCAGTCGGTCAGGCGCATATCGCCCTTGCGCAGGTACGTGTCGTGCATGGCGAAGGCAGCGGGCAGCACGTGCGGGGTGTGCCCGCCGTTCTTGCTGGCCAGCCGCAGATAGTCGCGCAGCAGCGGGCGGTAGTCGGGGTGGGCGATGGCGATGAGGGCTTCCGCCTTTTCGGTGGCGCATTTGTTGCGCAGGTCGGCCACGCCGTATTCCGTGATGATGGCGTCGACGTAGTGCTCCGTGTGGTCGATGTGGGAGCAGAAGGGGACGATGGAACTGATTTTTCCGTCTTTGGTGGTGGAGCCGCAGGTGAAGGTGGCGAGCATGGCGTTGCAGGTGAAGTCGCACGAACCGCCTACACCGTTCATCATCTTCGAGCCGCATATCTTCGTGGAGTTGACGTGTCCGTAGATGTCCACTTCGATAGCCGTGTTGAGCGAGCAGATACCCAGGCGGGCGATGATTTCGGGACAGTTGGAGATTTCCGAAGGACGGAGCACGAGGCGGCCGCGATAGTCCTCAATGTGGGCATAGAGTTCCTGCAGGTGTTCGCTGCTGATGGTCAGTGCGCCGGTTGAGGCCGAAGCCACGCGGCCCTGCTGGATGAGGCGCAGCGGCTCTTCCTGCAACACCTCGGTGTAGATGTTGAAGTCGGGCACCTCGGGACAGCTGCCCAGGGCGCCGAGCACGGCATTGGCGCCGCTGCCCACACCGCTCTGCAGCGTGAGTCTGTTTTTGGAGATGTAGCCCTGTTCCATGTTCCACAGCAGGAAGTCGGCCATGTGCTGTCCAATCTGGTCGGTGATGGGAGTGGAGGGCGTCATGCTGCGTGCCTCGTCGGGGAGGTGGGTGGGGATGATGCCCCGCACGCGGGCCGGGTCGATTTCGATGTAGGGCAGACCGATGTGTTCGACGGGCTGTGTGATGCGCACGGGGGTGCGATACCACGGAAGCTCGATTTCATAGATGTCGTGCATGCCGATGAGGCGGGTGGAATGCCAGGAGTTCAGCTCGATGAACACACCCTTGCGCGCCATGCGGCACACGGTGGGGGCGATGCCGATGCCGGCCGTGGGATAGATGCGCAGCCGCCCCTGGATGTACTGCACGTCGCAGGCTTCGATGATGCCCCAGTCTATTTGTCCGGTGATTCCCTGTCGCAGGTGGGCGGCGTTGTCGGAAAGGTTGAGGTCGGTGTAGCGCACGCGGCCCGAATTAAAGGCTTTCCGTAATTCGGCATTGACGCTGAAGGGGAGACGGCGGTCGATGGCGTCGGCTGCGGCGAGCACGCCGTCGCAGCTGGCACCGATGGAAGCGCCGGTCACGATGTTCACTTTAAAGGGGCGTCCGGCCTCGTGTTCGGCTATGGCGCGCTGGGCCAGGGCCGGAGTCACGGCCTTGGGCGAACCCGAAGGTCCGAATCCGCCGATGCCCAGAAGCTCGCCGTTCTGAATCAGCGAAGCGGCCTCCTGTGCGGTTATCTCGGGAATCTGCATGATTTTCGTATTTTTAATTAGGTTAAGTTGATGCCGGAACTCTCTCGCGCGGAAGCGGCGGCGGGTGTTGTCGCCGGGTCGTTGCCGGAGAGGCTGACGCCGGGAGATACCGGCGCCGCAAATATAGCAATTTTTGTGGAAATCGGGCAAATACGGGTGGCGAAAACCGTTGTGCGACGGGGCTGTGGCGGGACTGAAAACCGGCCGGGCGGAGTGGAAAAAACAGTCAGTACTTTAGAAAAAACAAAAGTACTGACAGAAAATTCTAAAGTACTGACTGTTTTTTCTAAAGTACTGACTGTTTCCATAGCCGCAGGGGAAGGGGGAATGCAGCCCTTTTCTGACGGGCCGGACCGGGACTGCCGCGTGCTGTGTAGCCCGTTGCAGCCTAGCGGGTTATGCCGGAATGACATTTGCCGGATGCGGCCTCGTGGCGGCACGGAAAGGGAGCGGCCTTTTCCGGCGGACGGGTTCTTTGCAGGATGAAGCAGGTATGCCCGTCTGCGTTTTATGTTTTTTTTGCAAAAATTCTGTATGATTTTCTACCTGGCGGCTTTGTCCGTTAATATACTTTCTCTATTTTTGTAAAACTGAAATGTGGAACAGGCGGCATCATCATCCGAAAAACGCTGTTTCCGTCTTCTTCCGCACTCACCTATTGCTGTTTTCCTTATGATATAGGATTGCGTCCCGGCGGAATGGGATGGCGAGTATACCGTTTCCGCCAGGTTGCGGTAACTGCCTTTCTCTATATCTGTCAGCACTTTTTTGTGTCGTCGCAGACACTTTTGTTATCATTAAATCTAATCATCTAATCCTAAGAAAAATGAATTCAACTATTTCCCCGGAAGAACTGATGCGGCAGTTGCGCGATGTCTACGGCTACGAAGTGGATATGGAATATGCGCGTGTCTTCATCCGGATGACACCCTATGCCGATGCTGAGGGCTTTCATTGCTGGCTGATGGGGATGACATGAAGTGTGTCATTGTCCCGGAGTATTTTCCGGAGTTGTTTCTCCGCCGGGGTTTTCTGCATCTTTCTTGTTGCGCGGAAAATGCTCGATGATTTGTTGCCGGAGAAATTTCCGGTCGATATGTGTGTAGATTTCCGTCGTAGCGATGGATTCGTGCCCGAGCATCGTCTGGATGGCCCTCAGGTTGGCCCCTCCTTCCAGCAGGTGGGTGGCAAAAGAATGACGGAAGGTGTGCGGACTGATGGTGCGGTGGATGCCCGCCGCTTCGGCATACTGCCTGATGTTGCGGAAGACCGTGATGCGCGAGAGGTGCTTGCGCCGGCGGTGGCTGACGAAGACGTAGTCGTCCTCGCCCGGCAGGATGTCGATGGTGGCGCGTTCAATCATCCACAGGCGGAGCTCATTGATGGCGCGCGGCGATATGGGGACGAGGCGCTGCTTGTTGCCCTTGCCCGTGACGCGGAGAAATTCTTCTTCCAGATAGAGGTCGGAGAGGCGCAGGTTGCAGAGTTCGCTGACGCGCAGTCCGCAGCTGTATAGCATTTCGATGATGGTGCGGTCGCGCTGTCCTTCGGGCTGGCTCAGGTCGATGGCGGCGATGATGGCATCAATTTCCTGAAGCGAGAGCACTTCGGGCAGATGTTGTCCTATTTTGGGCGATTCCAGCAGTGTGGTGGGGTCGTGGTCGATGTAGCCGTCGATGAGCAGGAAGCGGTAGAAGGAACGGATGCCGGCCAGAATGCGCGCGATGGAACGCGGACTGATGCCGATGTCGTGGAGTGTCCACGTGAAGCGGTGCAAATCGTCGAGCTGCACGGCTTCGGGGGGAAGCTGTTCTTCGCGGAGAAAGTCGAGAAATCGCTCCACGTCGTGCGAATAGGCATCGCGGGTGTTGTCGGACAGTCCTCGCTCAAGCAGCAGGTAGGCGCGGTATTTTGTCAGCATGGTCGTATTGGGATGGCTGAGGTTAAAAACATATTGGCTCCTGGCGGGGGATTTCCTCCTCCGCTGCAGAAAACTTATTTCCTTTTGACAGACAGATAGCGCCGCGCAAAGGCAGAATCCCAAAACTTCGTTTCCGATTTGCCATTGCGCTTGCCTTTTTTCCATGTCAAGTCTGAAAACTTCGTTTTCGGCTTGCCATTGCGCTCGCCTTTCACTATCTTTTCATAAGATAGGATGCGGCTCGGCCATGTCAAGTCTGAAAACTTTGTTTTCGGCTTGCCATTGCGCTCGCCTTTCACTATCTTTGCAAAAATAACTTTTTAGTGGCAGATACAAAAGCGGGAGCCTTATGAAAATATTGATAGTAAACGGTCCGAACCTCAACCGGCTGGGAAAGCGCGAGCCGGGCATTTATGGCGCTGAAAGTATGGACGACTGTCTGGTGCGGCTGCGGCGCGCGTTTCCCGACGTCGACATTGAATATTATCAGAGCAACGTGGAGGGCTTCCTCATCGACCGCTTGCAGCAGGCGGCCGACGACGGCACGGCAGGCATCGTGCTCAACGCCGGTGCCTATACGCATACGTCGGTAGCGCTGCACGATGCCATCCGTTCCATCGAGGTGCCCGTCGTTGAAGTGCACATCTCCAATGTGCACCGCCGCGAGGACTTCCGCCGTCATTCCTTCATTTCGCCGGCCTGCCGTGGAGTCATCTGCGGTTTCGGCATGAATTCTTACCGCCTGGGCATTCTGGCGCTGCTGGGTGCCTGAGAGTTGCCGCGACGGGCGGCCTTTTGCGCGGCGCATCTCCGTTCCTGGCGGTGGATGCACTGTTTCTTTTTTCTTATCAGACCAGATTTAACTCTACTTATTTCATATGTATAAAAAGACGAAAATTGTAGCAACGATTTCCGACAACCGCTGCGACGTTGACCTGATTCGCCGCCTTTTTGAAGCCGGCATGAATGTGGTGCGTCTCAATACGGCACATCAGGATGCCGTCGGGATGCAGCGGGTCATTGACAATGTGCGGGCTGTTTCCAGTCATATTGCCATTTTGGTGGACACCAAGGGACCTGAAGTGCGGACCACGCGCAGCGAAGCGCCTATCGAACTGCGCAAGGGCGACTATGTGGAGCTGGAAGGCAACCCTGACGCACTCACCACGCGGGAACGGATTGCCGTGACCTACCGCGATTTTGTGCAGGACGTGCGTGTGGGCGCGCAGATTCTCATTGACGACGGCGAGATTGGCCTCAAGGTGGAAGGAAAGGCCAACGGCTGCCTGAAGTGCCGCGTGGAGAACAACGGCACGCTGGGCTCGCGCAAAAGCGTGAATGTGCCGGGACAGAGCATCAAGTTGCCGGCGCTCACCGACCGCGACCGCCAGAACATTTATTTTGCCATCGAAGCCGGAGTCGACTTCATCGCTCACAGTTTCGTCCGTTCGCGCGAGGATGTCATGGCGGTGCGCCGTCTGCTCGACGAGGAGGACAGCGACATCCGCATCATTGCAAAAATAGAGAATCAGGAAGGGGTGGACAACATTGAGGAAATTCTCGAGGCGGCCGACGGCATCATGGTGGCCCGCGGCGACCTGGGCATCGAGGTGCCGCAGGAACGCATCCCCGGCATCCAGCGTCTGCTGGTCGACAAGGCGATTCGTGCGCACAAGCCCGTCATTGTAGCCACACAGATGTTGCAGAGCATGATTCACAATCCGCGGCCCACGCGCACCGAGGTGACGGACATTGCCAATGCCGTCTACAGCCGCACCGATGCTCTGATGCTCAGCGGCGAGACGGCCTATGGCGACTATCCGGTGGAGGCTGTCAGCGTCATGGCCCGGGTGGCCCATCAGGCCGAGCAGGACAGCATCTACGGCTTCGGGCAGCTCGACGTGCCGCTTTCGGCGCATCCCGACGTGACGGAGTTCTTTGCCAAGGAGGCCGTGATGGCCACGAAAATCATGAATCTGAGGGCCATCATCATGGACAGTTTCTCGGGACGTACGGCCCGCTATGTGTCTTCCTTCCGCGGCAAGTGCGTGACCTTTGCCATTTGCTACAAGGAGAGCACCGTGCGCCATCTGGCGCTCAGCTATGGTGTCTATGCCCTGCATATGCCCACCAAGTCGTTCGGCCACGAATTCCTGATGGCGGCGCTCCACAAGCTCATTGCCGACGGCGTGCTGCATGCCGAGGACCGCATCTGCTATCTGGGCAGCCAGCGCAAGGAGCAGCGTACTTCGTTCATGGAGATGAACATCGTGGCCAACCTGCTCGACGCTGAGGGCAAAGAGTATATCCGCAACTGACGGCGGCGCGGCCGTTTGCTTATGAATCCTTCAAGTCTTGCTGTATGGAAGAGTCGGAAGCACTGGAACAATATATATTGGAGCACATTTCGCCCGAAGACGACTATCTGCACCGCCTTTACCGGGCCACGCACCTGCAGCTGCTGAGGCCGCGCATGGCTTCGGGCCATCTGCAGGGACAGCTGCTGCGGATGCTGGCGGGCATGATACGTCCCCGGACGGTGGTGGAAATCGGCACGTATTCGGGTTATTCCACGTTGTGTCTGGCTGCCGGAATGGAGCCTGGGGGAAAGGTCTATACGTTCGAAATCAACGACGAGCAGGAGGACTTTACGCGCCCCTGGCTGGAACAGTCGCCCTATCCGCCGGAGATACGCATGATTGTGGGCAATGTGTTCGAATTGCTGCCGCCGATGCAACTGGCCATCGACCTGGCTTTCATCGACGCTAACAAGCGGGAATATTGTGAATATTACGACCTGGTGATGGACCATCTGATGCCGGGAGGATATATCCTTGCCGACAACACGCTGTGGGACGGCCACGTGGTGGACCCCGACTACGACCGCGACGCGCAGACTCTGGGCATCCGTGCCTTCAACGACCGCGTGGCGGCCGATGAGCGGGTGGAAAAGGTGATTCTGCCCCTGCGCGACGGCCTGACGCTGATTCGCCGGAAAAGCTGAGCCGGCAGGCCATTCGTCGGCCGCGTTGCGCGCGCGGTTGCGGGGACCGGCAGGCCGGATGGCTGCACGGTTCCGCTGTGCGGAGGAGGTAAAAAAACAGTCCTTACTTTTGAAATTTCTGTCAGTACTTTAGAATTTTCTGTCAGTACTTTAGTTTTTTCAAAAGTAAGGACTGTTTTTTGTGCGTGCCGGTACCTGTCCTTCAGCCACTTCTGTTGCGGCTATCCGGCGGCTTCGGCTTCCATCTGGCGCAGGGCGCTGACCAGGCGGCTGTTGTCGGCGCGGTTGCGCACGGCCAGGCGGATGTAGCTGCGGCCGTTGAAGGCCTTCTTGCTGCTGCAGTCTTTTATCAGGATGTTCTGCTCGTTGAGCAGGCGCACGGCCAGCTCGTGCGAACGGAAGGGCGGGAGAACTTCACACAGGAAGTAGTTGGCCTGCGAGGGGATGACGCGCAGGAAGGAGATGCTTTCCAGTTCGCTGCCGAAGGTGCGGCGCTCCTCCTGAAACTTTTCGCAGCCGCGGCGGTAGTCGGCTTCGTATTTTGAGAAAATCTGGAGATAGAATTCGGCGAAGGAATTCAGATTCCAGATGGATACATCTTTCTTGATATGCCCGATGAGAGCTGTGTCGGCCGAGGCCAGGATACCCAGACGCAGTCCCGGCACGCCGAAACTCTTGGAGATGCTCTTCATGACGGCCATGTGGGGATAGGTTTCGAGCACGTGGTTGTGCAGGAGGGTGTTTTCGCTGTAGTTGACGCTGAAGTCGACAAACGACTCATCGACCACGAAGCGGATGTTGCGCTTCTCGCACCATTCGGCCAGCCGGAAGATTTCGGCCGGAGCGAGGAAGTTGCCTGAAGGATTGTCCGGGTTGACGAGGAGCAGTGCGCTCAGTTGCTTGTCGGCAAAGAAATGCATGAGGTCGTCGGCCGTATAGCTGAAGTCGGCGTTGTCGGGCGTGAAGGTGACGACGCTTTCGGGCTGCCGGCGGTTGGGATATTCCTCGAAGGTGGGGCAGGTGACGCCCAGGCGGCCTTCGCATCCCTCCATCAGACTCTTGATGAGCTCGGCGGCTCCGTTGCCGGGCACGATGTAGTCCTGCTTCACGCCGAAGCATTTGCCGGCCAGCAGCGAGTTGACATACATGCCCGAGGGATATTCCGTAAGCAGGGTGTTGAAGTTGGCGCGGAGCTCGTCCATCATCCGTTCCGACGGATAGTAGGGGTTGACCAGATAGCAGTAGTCGAGCAGTCCCGGGAAGCGCCAGTAGCCGCCGTAGCGGGACATGTATTTCTTCCATCGGTCCTCGCCTTCAGCGAAAAGGGCTTCTGCGATGTTGAGGTCCTGTATGTCGTCGATTTCATACCATTTTTCGTCGCCGATGGGCAGCGCCTTGAGTTCCGATTTGTCCAGGAAGGTGATGACGCGCAGCACCTGCTCGTAGTATTCGTTGTTGCCGAGAGCCTTGCTGTAGGCTTCGAGGAAGGGCACATACTTCTGCCGGGAGAAGTCCTTGCTGAATTTGTAGATGTTGACCGTCTTGTAGTAAGAGTCGGTGTCGGAATATTTGAAAGCCTTCTTCGGAATGAAGTTGATGATGTTGTTTTCCTCGTCGATGCGCACCATGGTTCCGTCCATCCAGGTCTGGTATTTGGCTACCAGCGCCAGGTTGGGATAGGGGTTGTCGAGCAGGAGCTGGAAAAGGCGGTCGTCGAAGATGAGGTCGCTTTCGATGAGCAGGGTGTCGTCTTCCTGAAGCTTTTCCTTGGCCAGTGCCAGCGAGTAGATGTTGTTGGTCCGGTTGTAGACGGGGTTGTCAACATATTCGATGCGCAGGACGTCGTCGAAGCGGTGGCCGATGTAGTCGCGCAGCTTCTGTCCTTCATATCCCACCACGATGATGACGCGGTTCAGCCGCAGTTTCGACAGTTGGCCGAGCATGCGGTCGATGAGTTTCGTTCCGTTGACCGAAATCATGCACTTGGTGTTGTTCTTTGTCAGTTCGCCGAGGCGTTTGCCCATGCCGGCAGCTAAAATGATGGCTTGCATAATCAGTAGGTTTGTGGTTGGGGAAAGAGAGGAGCGTGATGCGGTGTTTATCGCAGTTCGGTGCAGTAGAACACGGCGTGCCCGTTGCGCTGGTTCTCGGGCGGCAGTTTCATGTAGTCGCCGAAGAGGTCGCGCAAGTATTGGTCTTCGTTGGCCGGGGCCTTGAATTTTTCGCCCTCAAAGCAGATTTCCGTCAGCGGGAAGATGGTGGTGGCCAGATGCCGGTTTCCGTTTCCGCTGTGGATGAGTATGTTGGAATAATATTGGTCGTTCCGGGTGAAGCGTGCGCCGGTTTTCCACAGCATTCCCAGCAGGGCGCGTTTTGCACCGAAATAGAACAGTTCGGCAAGGCTTCGCAGCGAATAGCGGTGCTGGCTGTGCAGGATGGAGTTGGCGCGGCAATAACCGCGGGCCACCTTTCTGGAAAAAGAGGGACCGAAGGAGGGCCAGGCGGTCATGGGGAAAATGTCGATGTAGAGTCCCTTGGCATAGGAACGCGTGAAGTCGTCGGCCGGCTCTACCACCAGGGTGTTCAGGTCGCGTACCTTGCAGACGGGGAGGCCGATTTCGGGGTCGGTTTCGGGGGTCTGGATGAACAGATGCGGCGGGAGTTCCCGGCGGGCCGCCTCGACCAGACGCGGCAGGTCGGCGGCGTGGACGCAAATGTCGATATCGTCGTCCCAGGGAATGAAACCGCCGTGGCGCACAGCGCCCAGCAGCGTACCGCTGTCGAGCCAGTAGTCAATGTGGTGGCGGTCGAGCAGATTGCGCACTTCGATAAGGATGTCGAGCATCTTGAGCTGCATTTCACGCAGGTTGCGGCGGGTGTAGCGGACCAGGTTGCCATTGCGCTCAGCCGGAGTCTGTCTGCCCGCCGGAGCGTTTTCGGCTTCGCGTTGGCTGAGGTAGCGCTCGAGCAGCGGGAGGTCTTCTTTGTAAGTGAGTTTGAGATTGCTCTCGTCACCGTCGACGAGGTGGACCGGCTGCTCGGGAAGGTAGCGCACGATGACGCCGCAGTCGTCAGTGGCGCAAAAGTCCGGGTCGGCCAGTGCGCGGCGGTAGGCTTCGGCTATGACGGAATAGTGGAAAGCCTGAGGAGTCTGCATCCGGCGCAGGCGGCTGCGCTGGGGAGTGCCCGTAATGTTTTCGCCGTCGGTTTCGACAATGGTGTCGACGGCCGGGAGGGCCGTGCCTACGGCCTGGTGTTGCTCCAAAGCCTGGCATACGCGGTTGATGACGGCCTGGGGCACGAGGGGCCGTACGGCATCGTGAATGAGCAGGTTGACATCGCGGCCGGCATAGGCCTTGAGGGCCGCCAGGCTGGAGTCGGAACGTTCCTTGCCGCCGGGAAGAATGTGACGCACCTTTTTCCAGGACGACTGTTCCACAATCTGCTGCACCTCCCGCAGGAAATCGGGATGTGAAACGATGGCGATTTCTGCGATGTTTCCGTTCTGTTCGAAGGCATCGACAGCATGTTCCAGGATAGTCTTGCCGCGTACCCGGAGAAACTGCTTGGGACGGTCGGCCCCCAGACGTGTTCCGGTGCCGCCGGCCAGAAGTATGGCGATATTGGCTTTCATTGTTGCAAAGATAGCGCTTTGGCTTCAGATTTAGGGCTTTTGTGCCGGATAAATGCTGGCTGTTCCGGCGGTACGGCCGCCCGGCAGCGGTTTTCCGCCGTTTTATGTGTTGTGTGGGGCATCTGTGCTTTCCGCCGCTTCTTTCTGTTCGAGAAGTTCCAGGTGCCGGCGGATGGTCAGGCCGGTGAGGGGATGGCGAAGGTCGGGTGCGATTTCCGCAAGCGGCCGGAGCACAAAGTCACGTTCGGTCAGGTGTGGATGGGGCAGGGTGAGCCGCGGTGTCTGCAGGTATTCTTCGCCCAGAAACAGGAGGTCGATGTCGATGCAGCGGTCGTAGTGGATGCCGTCGTGGCTTTTGCGGGTGCGTCCCATTTCCCGTTCGATGGCCTGGGTCACGTCGAGCGCCTCTTCGGCGGAAAGGGAGGTGTCGAAGATGGCGGCGGCGTTGAGAAACAGATGCTCGGAGACGAAGCCCACCGGGCGGGTCTCGTAAAAAGAAGAGCACTTGACGAGCGTACCCAGACGTTCGTCAAGTGCCTTGATGGCGTGGCGCATGGCCTGCTCGCGGTGGCCGAGGTTGGCCCCGAGTGCGATGTAGATGTACATGAGGCGGCCTTGCGGTATTAGTCGACAATCAGCATGACGTCGCCGAAGGGACCGAACATGTAGTCCTCCTTCAGTGCCGTGCGGTAAGCTTCCATGGTGTATTCGTAGTCGCCGAAGGCGGCCGTCAGCATGAGCAGTGTGGAGTAGGGCAGGTGGAAGTTGGACAGCATGGCGTCGGCCACTCCGAATTCGTAGGGCGGGAAGATGAACTTGTTCGTCCAGCCTTCAAATTCCTTGATGCGGTGGTCGGTACCCACACAGGCTTCAAGGGCGCGCTGCACGGTGGTGCCTACGGCCACGATTTTGTGGCGCTCGTCCTTGGCGTGGTTGACGATGCGGCAGCATTCGGCATTGACTTCCATCTGTTCCGAATCCATCTTGTGTTTGGTCAGGTCCTCCACGTCGGTGTTGCGGAAGTTGCCCAGTCCGCAGTGAAGCGTGATGTAGGCAAATTCGATGCCTTTGATTTCCATCCGCTTCATGATTTCGCGTGAGAAGTGCAGGCCGGCGGTGGGGGCCGTTACGGCGCCTTCGTTCTTGGCGAAGATGCACTGGAAGCGCTCCAGGTCCTCGGGTTCCGACTCACGGCCGATGAAACGGGGAATAGGAGCCTCGCCCAGGGCGTAGAGCGAGCGTTTGAATTCGTCGTGGTCGCCGTCGTAGAGGAAGCGGAGCGTACGTCCGCGGCTCGTCGTGTTGTCGATGACTTCGGCCACGATGGAATTGTCATCGCCGAAATAGAGCTTGTTGCCGATGCGGATTTTCCGGGCAGGGTCGACGAGGACATCCCACAGGCGCAGTTCCTGATTCAGTTCGCGCAACAGGAAAACTTCTATCTTCGCACCGGTCTTTTCCTTGTTGCCGTAGAGGCGGGCGGGAAACACTTTGGTGTCGTTGAATACGAAGACATCGTGCTCGTCGAAATATTCGAGGATGTCCTTGAACATACGGTGTTCGATTTCGCCGTTCTTGCGGTGGAGTACCATCATGCGGCATTCGTCGCGGAAGGGTGCCGGATATTTGGCGATTTTCTCCTCGGGGAGCTTGAACTTGAATTCAGAAAGTTTCATATGAATGGAATATTGTTGGATGCTTTACGGAAAATGCAAGTTATTGCGGGAGTTCTGTTTCTATGGTCTGTTGGGCCAGCCACTCTTCGAAGTCTTCGAGGTGGAAGCATTGTTCGCAGCGATAGTTCCCCACCTGCGTGCGTCGCAGGGCGGTGAGGTGTGCGCCGCTTTGCAGCGCCTGCCCGATGTCGCGTGCCAGTGCGCGGATGTAGGTGCCTTTGGAGCAGACAATGCGCAGGGTGAGCTGCATGGCTTCGGCGTCGAAGGCAAGCAGTTCGATTTCGTCGATGCGCAGGGGCTTGGCCTTGAGCGGCACATCCTGTCCCCGGCGTGCCAGGTCGTAGGCCCGCTTGCCTTCCACCTTGCAGGCCGAAAAAGCGGGGGGCACCTGCATGATTTCGCCCGTGAATTGCGGCAGTGTCGCGCGGATGAGTGCTTCGGTGATGTGGGCGGTGGGGTAGGTGGCGTCGACGGGATGTTCCAGGTCGAAACTGGGGGTGGTGGCTCCCAGTTGCAGCGTGGCAATGTATTCCTTGACACCGCTTTGGAGCTGCTCTATCTGCTTGGTGGCGCGTCCGGTGCAGATGACCATGACGCCGGTGGCCAGCGGGTCGAGCGTTCCGGCGTGCCCCACCTTGATTTTCTTGCCGCCCAGGCGTTGCGTGATGAGCCATCTGACTTTGGCGACGAGGGCGAACGAGGTCCATCCGTAGGGCTTGTCGAACGCCAGTATTTGTCCTGCGTGAAAGTTCATCAGCCGAAAATCAGGGCAGCCAGACCGGCCAGGAGGCAGTAGGCGGCGAAATAAATGAGTTTACCTTTACGTACGATGTTAATCATCCATTTGCAGGCCACCATGCCGGAGATGAAGGCGGCCAGGAAGCCCACGCTGAGGGCGGTGACGGAGATGCCGCCAAAGGCAGCCTCGGCGCCGCTTTCCATGGCTTCGAGCGTGCTGAGCAGGGCTTCGCCCAGGATGGGCGGAATTACCATGAGGAAGGAGAACTGGGCCATGGTGTTCTTGTTGTTGCCCAGAATGAGGCCTGTGGCTATGGTGCTGCCCGAACGGCTGAGGCCGGGGAGCACGGCAAAGGCCTGTGCGATGCCGATGATGAAGGCGTCGCGAAGGGAGATGTTTTCCTTCTGCCGCGGACGGGCAAAGTAGGAATAAGCCAGCAGGACGGCGGTGAGGAGCAGGCAGATGCCGACAATGGTAAGGCCGGAACCGAAGATGGATTCTACCTTGCTCTTGAAGAAGACGCCGACGATGCCGATGGGAATCATCGAAACGAGAATGTTGAGCGTGTAGCGCTGGTCGCTGTTGAGGCGGGCCAAACCGCTGCCGGGGCCCAGCGGGCGGAAGGTGCCTTTGATAATCTTGCCGATTTCGCTGCCGAGGATAACGAGGGTGCTCAGCACGGTGGCTATGTGTACGGCGATGGTGAAGGCCATGTTTTCTTCTGCGCCTACACCCAGGATGTGCGAACCGAGTGCCAGATGCCCGCTGCTGCTGACGGGCAGATATTCTGTCAGTCCCTGGACGATGCCCAGGATAAGTGCTTCAATGGTGTTCATGAACTGAATGGGTTGGTGAATGATAGGAGATGGGGTCGGGGCGCCTGGCCCCTTTTCTTATTCTTCGTTTTTAGGGGTGCGCGGGCGGCGCAGGATGGCGTAAATCATGAAGAGGTAGCCGAACAGGCATACGATGGGAGCCACCTTGATGCGTCGGGCTTCAAAAATGGCGGGGTTGAACTGTTCTTCAGAGGAGCCGCTGCCGGACATCAGGATGAAGCCGATGATGACGATGGCCATGCCGATGGCCAGCAGAATGAAGTTGTTGCGGTCGAAAGCAAATACTTTTTTCATATCGTTGGTGTTTTTTTGTTCATTGTTCCGTTGACGGCAGGGACAGGGCAGCAGGGCGGCCCGGGGTGTGCCGTTTTATTTCAGGAAGATTTCACTGGTTGTCAGGTGCAGAAAGCGGTTGACGGAGAAGTAGGCACAGAGCAGTGTGAGTGTCAGTCCGCAGGCAAAGATGGAGCCGAACGTCACCGTCAGGATTTCATGGCTGATGAGCTGGGCCAGATAGCCGTCAAGATGGATGAGCGCGTAGATGCCGCTGCCGATGCAGAGGCTGGCAATGATGGCGGAGCAGCAGCCCACCCAGAAGGCCTGCCGCATGAAGGGGCGGCGGATGAAGCTCCAGCGCGCACCGATGAGCTTCATGGAGTTGATGCTGAAACGGCGGGCATAGACATTCATGCGGATGGTGTTGTTGATGAGGGCAAACGACACGCAGCCCAGCAGGGCGGCAATGCCCAGCAGCACGGTGCTGACGAGGGGGATGACGTGGTTGATGCGTTCGATTTCCTCAATGGGGTAGATGACCTCGGCCACATAGCGCCGCTGCTTGAGCATGGGCTCAATTTTGGCGATGCTGTCCTTGTTGGTGTATTCTGCCTTGAGCAGCAGTTCGATTTCGGCCAGGATGGGGTTGGCGTCAAGGAAGTCCTCTTCTTCGATGCCCATGTCCTCCAGCGTTTCCTTGGCGCCTTCTTCCTTGGAAATGTAGGTCATCTGCTGCACGAAGGGTTGCGCTTTCAGGTCTTCCTGTATCTTTTTCAGTTCCTTGGCCGGGATGTTGTCCTCCAGGAGCAGGGCCACGGGGAGCTCTTCCCGCACTTTGCGGCTAAGGTTGGCGGCCATCATAACGAAGAACACCACGGCTCCCAGCAGGATGAGCACCATGGAGGTGCTGATGCAGGAAGTGATGGTGCTGAACCGGCCGCTGCTGCGTCTTTTTTTTCTCGCCATTGTCGTTGAGGATATTGCTTTAGTGCTCTGCGTAAGGGCACAATGATTCTAAATTCTTGCAAAATTAAGGATTTCTGCTGTTTTTTCGGGTGCTTTCAGCGGTTTTCTGCTGAAATTAACATGGTTTATGAATTTCGTGTGCTGACGGGCGGCAGTTCCGGCGGTCGGGAGGCATCAACGGAGGTGGATGCCGGTGGCAGTGAGGCGCTGCCGGGAAGCGGAAAATCGGGTGGCGGGAGGGGTGGAAAAACAGTCAGTACTTTAGGAAAAACGAAAGTACTGAGAGAATTTTCTAAAGTACTGACTGTTTTTCCTAAAGTACTGACTGTTTTCACACGGCGACGGCGTGCGGCATCGGGCGGCCTGCGCATGGTGTCCGCGCGCCCTTCCGTGCCGGAAAGGGTTACTGCACCTTGCCGGAGAGTTTCTTCAGTCCCTTGAGCTGTTCCTTGCTGTCGGCAGCGAAAAGGCTGATGGCAAATCCGCCGCCGGGAGCGGCTTTGAGCCGGAGCACGGTGCGGGCCGAAACGACGCCTTTGCGGATGACATAGGCCTGCGGGCGTGTTCTGTAATCGGCATCGGGCGCATCGGCGTATACGGTGGCGACATATTTCTTGTCGGGGTCGAGGAAGTCGAGCTTCAACTCGCTTTCGTGACCGGCTTCGCCGCTGGTGCAGCCCACAAACCAGTTGTCCGTACCCTTGGCTTTGCGTGCGGCCGTGATGTAGCGTCCGGGCTCGGCTTCGAGATAGAGGCTCTTGTCCCAGTCGATGGCCACGTCCTTGATGAACTGGAAGGCATCCATGAACCTTTCGTAGTTTTCAGGCAGGTCGGCCGCCATCTGCAGCGGGCTGTACATGGTGACGTAGAGAGCGAGCTGGCGTGCCAGGGTGGTGTTGACTTTCGAGTGGTTGTTGGGGTTGACTTTGCTGATGTCCGTTTCGAAGATACCCGGAGTGTAGTCCATCGGACCGCCCTGCAGACGGGTGAAGGGCAGGATGGTGGTGTGGTTCGGGTGGTTGCGGTTGCCGCCGAAAGCCTCATATTCGGTGCCGCGGGCCGATTCGTTGCCGATGAGGTTGGGATAGGTGCGGCAGAGGCCGGTGGGGCGTACGGCTTCATGGGCGTTGACCATGATTTTGTGCTGTGCGGCCTGAGTGACGGCATAGAGATAGTGGTTGTTCATCCATTGTCCGTAGTGGTATTCTCCGCGGGGAATGATGCTGCCCACATATCCGCTCTTCACGGCATTGTAGCCATAGCGGTTCATCAGCTGGTAGGCTGCTTCCATGTGCCGTTCGTAGTTGCGCACCGACGAGGACGTTTCGTGGTGCATCATGAGCCGGATGCCGCGGGCCTGTGCATATTCGTTGAGCATTTTGATGTCGAAGTCGGGATAGGGGGTGAGGAAGTCGAACACGTAGTCCTTTGACTTGCCGGACCAGTCCTCCCATCCGATGTTCCAGCCTTCGATGAGCAGCTGGTCGAAGCCGTGCTTGGCGGCAAAGTCGATGTATCGTTTCACCTTTTCGTTGTTGGCGCCGTGCCGGCCGTTGGGTTTCACCTTGGTGAAGTCGGTTTCTCCCAGCCGCACGGAGGGCAGTCCGCTGGTGTAGTTCCAGCTGCTCTTGCCGGTAATCATTTCCCACCACACACCCATGTACTTCACGGGTTTGATCCACGAGGTATCCTCATATTTGCAGGGGTCGTTGAGGTTGAGAATCAGGTTTGAGGCCAGCAGCTTGCGTGCGTCGTCGCTCACGCTGACGGTGCGCCAGGGGGTGCGGCAGGGAGTCTGCATGTGTGCCATGTTGCCCTGTGCGTCGGGGGTCAGGTGAGAGTAGAAGATGAGGTTCTGCTGGTCCAGGTCGAGATGCATGCAGGAGTAGTCGATGAGGGCAGCTTCGTGCAGGTTGATGTAGAGCCCGTCGTCGGTTTTCATCTGCAGCGCCGTCTGTACGCCGGCCGGGAAGAAGGCATGGCGGGAGGTGACATGGTTCTCGGGCAGACGCCGGATTTCGGTGAGCCGGCTTTCCGTGTAGTTGAACTCCTGTGAGTCGTAATCGCGCGGAATCCACCAGGCGGTATGGTTGCCGGCCATGGCAAACTGCGTGCATTCCTTCTTCACAACGAAGTAGGCAAGATTCTTCTGTAACGGAAATTCGTAGCGGAAGCCCACGCCTTCGTCATAAACGCGGAAACGCAGGTTCATCTGTCTCTGTTCTGCCGGTTGCTCCAGTTCGACGAAAAGCTCGTTGTAGTGATTGCGGATGTTGCTGTTTTCGCCCCACACCGGCTGCCACGTCTCGTCGAAGGTGGAGGTGGAAGCCTTTTTCAACTGGAAGCCGTCGAGCAGCGGTTTTTTCCCGTTGAGTTCCAGACCGAGGGTACTGGGGCGCACCACGGCTGCCTGTTTGTAGTCAATCTGATAAGTCGGAGTGCCCTTCCCGTTGAGGAAAAAGGTGAGAGTGACATTGCCGTCGGGCGAACTGATGGTCTTTTTTTGCTCCGGTGTGTCCGCAGATGTTTGCGGGGCGGTGTTTTTTGCCAGGCCGGGGATGGCTGCGAGCAGGGCCAGCAGGAGCAGCAGGCGGAAACTGTTTTTCTTTTGCATGAGATTTTGTTTTAAGAACGGTGCGGCCGCACTTGGCGGCCGCACCCGATTGAGGTTTCTGTGTTATTCTTTTTCTTCCTTGAAGTTCGATTCGTTAATCATCTTGCCCCGTTCGGCCGGCTGTGCCTTGCTGCCGGTTTCGGATTCTGAACGGTAGAAGAAACTGTCGTTGAGCCGGATGTCCTCATAGGAGCTGCCGACCATCACGCGGAATTCTCCCGGTTCGACCACCCTTTCCTTCTGTTCGTTAATCATCAGCAGGTCGTCGGGCACGATGCTGAAGCTGACCTCGCGGCTTTCGCCCGGTGCGAGATGGATGCGCTCGAAACCCCGCAGGTTCTTCTCATAGGTGGTGGTGGAGCTGACCACATCGTTGATGTAGAGCTGCACCACTTCGTCGCCGGCCACTTTTCCGGTGTTGGCAATCCGGCAGCTTACTTTCACGTGTCCGGTGTTGGTATGCACACTGTCTATTTTCAGGTCGGAGTACTTGAACTGGGTGTAGGACAGGCCGTGGCCGAAACAGTAGAGCAGGCCTTTGTTGGCTGCGGAGCGGTATTTCATCGGCTCCCAGTTGGCGTTGGGCTTGCAGGGGATGTTCATCGGGAGCTGGCCCACACTTTTCGGCCAGGTGCCCGTGAGTTTTCCGCCGGGGTTGTAGTCGCCCTTGAGGGCTTCGGCAATGGCCAGTCCGCCCTGTGCGCCGGGATAGCCGGCTGCCAGGATGCCCTTGCAGTAGCGGTCGGCGAAGTTGATGGTCATGGGGCGTCCCCAGATGAGGACGAGCACCACGGGCTTTCCGGTCTTCACCACGGCTTCGAGCAACTGTTCCTGATGTCCGGGCAGGTCGAGGCTGCTGCGCGTACGGCTTTCGCCCGATGTCTGGGCGTCGTCGCCGAGCACGAGCACGGCGACATCGCTGCGCCGGGCCAGTTCGACGGCCTCCTGTATGGACTTTTCCTCGTCGGCGGTCAGTGTGTCGCACATCAGTTCGTTTTCGGGCCATCCCTTGTTGACGATGCCGATGCCTTTGGCGTATTCAATGCTGACACCGTCCTGGGCGTAGACTTTCTTCAGTCCGTCGACCACGCTGTAATAGCGTTCGAAGCCCATGGGGCCGTAGTGGGAGGGGATGTAGTTGCGGGATTTCGCGTTGGGGCCGATGACGGCAATCTTCCGGTAGCGGTTGCCGAGCGGCAGCATGTTGTCGGCGTTCTTCAGCAGCACCAGGCATTCGCGCGAAGCCCTCAGGGCCGTGTTCAGGTGGTCTTCGCAGGAAACGATGTCGGCGGCCTGTTTGGGTGAGCCGGTGTAGGGGTTGTCAAAGAGCCCGAGCCAGAACTTCACGTAGAGAACGTCGCGCACCATGCCGTCTACGGTTTCCATGGAGAGTTTTCCCTCCTGCACCAGTTCGCGGATGTAGGTGATATACTGGGTCGGGTCGTTGAATTCCGTGCGCACATTGAGTCCGGCCTCCAGAGCTTTTTTGCACGACTCCTTGTAGTTTTTCGTCACCTTGTGTACGGCGTCGAGGCGGCCGATGGCATAGCTGTCGGACACGACGTAGCCCTTGAATCCCATTTCCTTGCGCAGCACGTCGGTCAGATAGTGGTGGTTGCCGGCCATGGGGATGCCGTCATAGTCGCTGTAGGCACACATGACGCCCAGTGCCCCTGCCTCCTGAAACACCTTGCGGAACGGATATTCGTGGATATAGAACATTTCGGAAGGCGTGATGTGCGGGTCGGTGCGGGAGTCCCACTGGCGGGCGGCCTTGCAGTCGCCGTAGCCGACGAAGTGCTTCGGACTCGAAACAACCTGCTGGCTCTGAATGCCCTTGCTCATGGCTACGCCGATGCGGGCCACGAGATAGGGGTCTTCGGCGATGCTACCCTCCCAGCGGCCCCAGCGCTGGTCGCGGGCCACGTCGAGAATGGGGGCGTAGACGTTGGTATAGCCCATGGCGCGGGCTTCCTTGCCTTCGATGACGCCCTGCAGGTAGGCCAGTTCCTTGTCCCAGGTACATCCCAGTCCGTTCATGGAGGGGAAGCTGGTGGCACCGCGGGCGTTGAGGCCGCGGATACCCTCGTTACTGAAGTCGACGGGGATGCCCAGTCGTGTGTATTCCACGAAGAAACGCTGCGTTTCGGCCAGTGCCGTGGCCAGCATGCCCGGGTCGGCGATTTCCTTGTTCAGGTGCTCGTCAATGTTGGCGATGCCGTCCTTGAGGACGTTGGTCTTCCATGCGGCGGTGGGCACACTGTCCTTCAGAGCTTTGCGATAGCCGTAGTAGGTGGACAACTGGCATGACTTTTCTTCCAGGTTCATCTGTGAGAGCAGGTCGTCGATGCGTTTTTCTATGGGTTGTTTGGGGTCTTCGTAAATGTCTTTCTTCCCGTTCTTGTTGAAATCAATCCACCCTTTCTTGTAGATTTCCTTCTTGTGCGGAAACGGTTGCTTGTCCTTGGCATAGCCTGCCTGTGCGAGCAGCAGAAAGGCAGGAATCAGTAACAGTCGGTTTTTCTTCATAAGGTTTTGTGTTTTTTTTACGTGGCCGGTGTGCAGTTCCTTTACGGTAGAGACTGTAGCGGGTTGTCTCCTTGTGGCGGGAAAAGGGTTACGGCCGTTTTTCTGGTTTGTTTTTATGTATGAATAATTGGTTTTGCAGCGGAAATCCGGAGTGCGTTGGCTCATCTTTGCACCAGGGCCGGCCGGAGATTCCGGCTGTATGTCGGACAACGCGAATAAGGGATTTTCGGTGCAATATTCGTGATTTTTATTGACACTTGCAAACTTTTTCCGACTTTTAAAAATTCGTTTTCGCTTGTAGCACTGCCAGTTGGGGAGGCTTGAACGCGTAGAAGGTTCTTGGGGAAAAAGTCTTTTTTGAGATCATGTCGCGAGGTTTTTCCTGATAAGGAAAAAGGCGGCTTCCTGTTCTTGAAGACAGGCGGGGAGAGGGTGTGTAAATGTGGTGGGGAAACCGGGGAAGAGCAAAAGGAAAAAAAGTTGTGGCGACAGACTTTTTCCAGCAATTTTTGAGACACGGTTTTTGTTTTCTTCCGCTTTCTGTCAGCATCCTTTCCTCGCTGGAGTGGGGCGGCTGCATTTTTCCGGTTTCCATGAGTTGCGGAGGCTGATATGCGGGACGTTGCGTCCGGTTGCACCGAATTGTTCTGTAAAATGCGATTTCTATTCCTTATTGTACTGATGTTTGAAAGTCATGTGTGGTAGTTACTTGTTGGAATGTGTGTATTTTTGCAAATGAGAACGGATGCGGCAGGCCGGCCAGCCTCTCCTTTTTTCAGCGAGGGATTTCTGCGGCCGGATGTTCCGCATCGGGCAGCCTTCCTGCCACGTTTGGTTGTTCTGCCTGCAATAGGGATGCAGGCCGTTTTTCCGTATGCTGTCGGGAGTAAACGACAGCCGGTCACCTTTATCGGGATTATTAATCACTATAACAACAATATGAAGAAAATAAAAAATCTGCTGCTGGCCTCGCTTGTATCTCTGTCGATACCGGCGATGAGCCAGAATTATCCGTTCCAGCAAAAGAATCTGCCGATTCAGGAACGGCTTGACGACTTGGTGAACCGCATGACGCTGGAAGAGAAAATCGACCTGCTCAGCGGCTATCGCGATTTCTATCTGCATCCCTGCGACCGGTTGGGCATTCCGGCATTCAAGATGGCCGACGGTCCTCTGGGCGTAGCTTCGTGGGGCTTGTGGGGCAAGGCTACGGCATTCCCTGCCGCTCTGGCTCTCTCTGCTTCTTGGAACCGCGACCTGGCCCACAAGGTGGGCGATGCCTTCGGACAGGAATGGCGTTCGCGCGGCATCCATTTCCTGCTGGCGCCGGGTGTGAATACCTACCGTGCCAGCAAGAGTGCGCGTAATTTTGAGTACATGGGCGAGGATCCCTATCTCACTTCGCAGATGGTGGTGCCCTTCATAAAGGGAGTGCAGGACCGTGAAGTCATTGCCACAGTGAAGCACTATGCCGCCAACGACCAGGAATTCGACCGCTATACGGTCAGCTCGGAAGTGGGTGAGCGCGCGCTGCGCGAAATCTATCTGCCTCCCTTTGAGGCTGCCGTCAAGGAAGCTGGCGTCAAGGCTGTCATGACGGGTTACAATCCGGTCAACGGCGTTTATTGTACAGAGAACAAGTATCTCATCGACATTCTGAAAAAGGAATGGGGCTTCAAGGGCATGCTGATGAGCGACTGGGCATGTACGCATTCGGACAGTGCGGCTATCAACGGACTTGACCTGGAAATGGGTAGTCACAGCTGGCTTATCCGTGAAAAACTGATGCCGCTGATTGAAAAGGGCAGCATCAGCGAAGAAACCATCAATGAAAAGGTGCGCCGCATTTATGGTCCTTGTATGGAAATGGGATTCTTCGACCGTCCGCAACAGGATACGTCGATTCCTACCTACAACCCGGTGGCCAACCGCATTGCCTATGAAGCAGCCTGCGAAGGCATGATTCTGCTGAAGAACGAAAACATCCTGCCGTTGAAACCGGTGAAGAAAATCGCTGTCATCGGTCCTAACGCCAACTATAACCTGGTGACTGACCGTGCGCACAACGTCAACAATATCACTTATGGCGGTGGCGGCAGTTCCAAGGTGCATCCCTGGTATGTTACCTCAGTGTTGCAGGGCGTGACTGCGGAATTTTCCGGTGCAGAGGTAGCTTATTGTGAGGGCATCTCCAATAATTATACCCGTGACGTGTATCGTAACAGCAACTTCCGCACCAAGGACGGCAAGAACGGTCTGCAGGCACGTTATTACAAGATTGAAGGCGACGAGGGAGCTGCCCTTTCCGAGCAGTTGCTGAAGGAGCAGGCCAAGGCCGCCGGTCGCACCGAAGGCTCATCGGCTGTGGCAGGCATGGCTGCTGACGGAGCGGATGGCTACACGATGGAGCAGGTTGACCAGCATGTTGACTTTTCCTGGTGGGGCAGTCCCAATTCAAAACTGGGTAACGAGTTCGGTGCAGAGTGGACCGGCTATGTGGAGGCAGAGAAGACCGATTCGATGACGTTCTTTGTCGATGCGCAGGGAGCTTATCGCCTGTATGTGGGCGGCAAGCTGTTGCTCGATGCCTGGACTTCGCAGTCGTTTGACAGCCGCCGCGCCACTGTTGCCGTAACCAAGGGACAGAAAATTGACGTTCGTCTGGAATACAAGAACCAGCGGAATTTGCCTTCTGAAATCCGCATGGGGTATGATTACCGTTCCAATCTCGATTTCTCTGAGCCGCTCCGTCTGGCCCGTAATGCCGATATCGTGCTCTTCTGTGCCGGTTTGGACGGCAGCCTGGAACTTGAAGGACGCGACCGTCCTTATGACTTGCCCTACGGTCAGGCCGAACTCATCCGCCAGTTGGCAGCCGTTAATCCTAATCTGGTTGTTTCCTTACATGCCGGTGGTGGCGTGGAGATGTCTTCCTGGATTGACAAGGCCAAGGCTGTGGTTCACCTGCTCTATCCGGGCCAGGAGGGTGGACGTGCCTATGCTCACTTGCTCAGCGGAAAAGTGGTGCCTTCGGGCAAGTTGCCTTTCAGCATAGAGCGCAGTTGGGAAGAATCGCCGGCCTGCGGTGTGTATGACGAGACCCGTCGCGACAAGAAGGTTCACTATAACGACGGAGTGTTCGTGGGCTACCGCGGTTACGACCAGAAGGGCTTTGAACCGCTCTTCCCCTTCGGCTTCGGTCTTTCCTATACAACATTTGCATACGAGGATCTCAGCGTGAAGGTAACGGACAAGAAGAAGCATGTGGCTGAACTTACCTTCAAGGTAAAGAATACGGGCAAGGTAGCCGGTGCCGAAATCGTGCAGGTTTATGTCTCTGACAAGAAATCAAAGGAACCGCGTCCGATTAAGGAATTGAAGGGATTTGAAAAAGTCAGTCTGCAGCCGGGCGAAACCCGTGAGGTCCGCATCCTGCTGGATGAAAACGCTTTCCGTTATTTCAACGAGAAGAAGGACGACTGGGTAGTGGAGAAAGGTGAGTTTGACATTCTGGTGGGCGCTTCCTCCAAGGATATCCGGCTCAGAAATACCATCAAGCTGTAAAAAACAAGTTTTTGCCGGCTTCACCGGTTGGGGCCGGTTCCATTACTTACCATATATATTATATATATGTGTATGAACTGACGGTTGGAAAATGCTGCGGCGACACTGTTGTTGCCTGTGTTGCCGCAGCAGCCGGCCGAAAACAGGTAGTTTCCTGTCGTAGTCAGCTTTCAGTCACAGCTTTTCTGATTGAGATCTAAGGTTTCCGGTTCGACATGTTACGGTGGCTCTGTCACTCTTCCAGACGGCATTGTCCCGATGACAAGATGTAAGGGAAGAAAGATACCGGAAGGTTGTCAGAATGTTTTCTACCAGATTCAGAATAGCGTTGATTCCTTCATACCGAAAAGATGAAGAATCGTTATAAGCTGGCTTTATACGAACTTTTGCAATTTATATAATAACCTGTTAATTTAGTAATACTACAAAGATGCTTACCAACAACGTAACCACCAAATCATCAATCAGGCACTACTTTAGTATTATTTTTATAGGTATCGCCTCGATTGTCTTTTCAAATTGTAAGGAGGTGATTGATGACTCAAATTTTGCCATCAAGACAGAAATGACGGCTGCCGATTTCATAGACAGCGACCCTCGCTTCAGTATGATAAACGCCTTGTTCCACCGCGTGACGCTCGGTGACTCGGACGGGGCTTCCCCCATCTACAGCGTGCTGACCGCACGGGGCAACTACACGATATTCCTGCCGACCAACGATGCTGTCACAAAGTATATGCAGGAGAATGGCGTGGCAGAAATCGAACAGTTGAGTGACTATCAGGCCAGCACTTTGGCCAAGAGCTGCATTCTGGACAACGGTGACAGCCAGGCGTTCGAGACGGCCGACCTGCCCACCAGCGGCGCGCTCAGCATTCCTAACCTCAACGACCGCATCCTGTCCTGCTCCATGGACGATGAGGCCAACTACATCATCAACGGCACCTCCAAAATCATTGAAGGCGACAACGAAGTGTCCAACGGCTTCATCCATGTCGTAGAGGAAGTGGTCTGCCCCTCTTCGCTGACGCTTGACCGCCAGATTGGCGAAGCCGACAACATGAAGGTGTTCCACTATCTGCTGACGCATACCACATGGTGCGACTCCCTGCGCGAGAATCTGGACATGTCCTATGAAGACCCCGATCGCCCTCTTACTCGTAACATGGGTGAATTCACTTATACCCGTTCCGAGCACCGCTACATCGGCTACACGGCTTTCGTTGAGCCGGATTCCGTCTATGAACAGACATTGGGCCTGAAGGTGGAGAAGGACGAGCAGGGCAATCTGCTGAACGGTGCGGAACTGGCCGCAAAGCTGACGGAATATGTGAAAAACGTTTACGGTTCGGAGCATCTGGACGACCCGTCCCATCCCGACAATCCGCTCAACCGCTTTGTGGCCTATCACCTGCTGTATGGCAAGATGCCCTACAACCGTCTGGTCTACCATTACAACGAGTACGGCTACAAGTATGGTCAGTGGGATTCTCCGCAGATGAACAACGTCCCCACGAATGTGTGGGAATTCTACACCACCATGGGCCGGCATGCCGGCATTGTCAAGATAACCCAGGTGGGCGACGCCGGATTCGAGCACGACATCGAGCACAAGATTTATGCCAACCGCATTTCCAACTATGCCAACGGCCCGGAGGACGATTACCGCGAAATCAGCGTAGAGCCCGGCTATGCAGGCATCCTCATCAGTCCGGACAACGGGGAGAACGACAACAATGCGCTCAACGGCTATTATCTGCCCATCAACCAGCTGCTGCTTTACACCGACGGCTTCCGCAACGAACTCTACAAGCGCCGGATACGTATGGATATCTCTGCCACATTGCCCGAATTGGCTACCAACAATTATCGTGGTAACTACAAGACCTTCTTCGACGAGGGATACTTTGACCGCTTCGTCAATCAAAGCGCCAATACGCAGATGGGATACAGCCATCCGCAAGGCGCCGGATGGATGGCCCTTTGGGGGGATGAATTCCGTGTTTTCGGACTTTATGACTTTACTTTCAAACTCCCGCCCGTACCGAAGGATGGAACCTACGAAATCCGTATGGGTTGCTCTCACATGTACATTCGCGGCATGGCACAGATTTATTTCGGCGACGACCCTAACCGCCTTGTGCCCGTGGGTTTGCCCTATGACATGCGACTGCTGGCAAATCCCGACAATCCGGCCATTCCCTGGATTCCGGACGGCGACGACCCCACCATCAACCAGGAAAACGACAAGAACCTGCGCAACCAGGGATTCCTGAAGGCGCCCATGTATTTCACATACAGCACCGGACAGGCCGACCAGCCGATGCGGCACATGAACACCGGTAACGGTACCTATTGTGCTCTTCGCAAGATTATCACCACCGCGGACATGAAGGCTGACAAAACTTATTATCTGCGTTTCAAGTCGGCGCTGAAGAAAACGGATGCCGAGCTCAATCTGGATTATTTTGAGTATGCTTCTACGGCCGTGTACAACGGCGTTCAATTGGAGGACTACTGGTAAATACTCATATTCGGGGGAACTGATTCAAACCAAGAATCGGTTCCCCTTTTCCATAAATAGCGGGGACGGACAAGCGCAGACTTATTGTACGCGATAAGTTACTAATGTGGTGGAATGTATCCTGACGTATTGCTCATCCTCTCTGTTCTCCCGTATAGGTTTCAGCGGATGATGTGTGGAAGCATGCTTGATAATCGGTGGAACTGATGGGCGGAAGAGGGTCAGGCAACGGCCGGGAGACCAAAGCGCAGAAGTTCCTGCAGGCTGTTCCGTATAAATGCTGCGGAAATATGCGCCGGGAGAGCGGTCCGTATCCTTTCGGACTCTGATTTTCTGCTCCGTTGGGCAGCGCCCACAGGGTGGAGTCTTTTTTTGTACGGACCGGTGAAAAATACAGGTATCCGCTGTGCATCCGGAAAAAACTGTTAATTTTGCATCTATGAAAGGACTGATTTTAGGTTAACCTGAGAATCTCGTAAATCGAACTGTAAAAAACAGTTTCAATCTGTCTGTATGCGATACTTCTCTTGCAGCGTATTTATGATATTGTATAAACTATGTAAAACTTACGAATGAAAAATGAACCGACTGTTTAGATTTTTTGCTGCGGCATTGCTGTTACTCGTGTCGCAGCCGTCGGCAGCCCGTGAATTTGTGCTGGGCAATTATCGTCTGACTTTCATCACCGACCACCTCGTGCGTCTGGAGTATGCGGTAGGGCAGAGGTTTCTGAACGATTCCACGTTGTTTGCCGTCAACCGCAAGGATTTTCCCGTAGAGGTGACGATGAAAAAAAACGGACGGAAACATGTTTTTACCACCAGGGCCATGACGGTGGAGCTGGATAACGACGGCTTCCCCTACGGACAGAACAATCTGCGCATCACCTTTCCCATGCAGGGCAAGACCAAGGGCTGGTGCCTGACCGACGGACAGAGCGGCAACCTGCGCGGCGCGCTGGTGACGCTCGACGGCGTGAGCGGAGAGGCTCCGCGGCAGGAAGGACTGCTGAGCCGCAACGGCTGGTATCTGATTGACGACACGGGCAAGGACGTTTACAGGAACGGACGGCTTGCCGTGCGCGACCGCAATCATGTGCAGGACTTCTATTTCTTTGCTTATGGCACCGACTACAAGGCTGCGCTCAAGTCGCTGGCAGCCATCAGCGGACCGGCTCCCATGACCCGGAAATATGTGCACGGCGCCTGGTATTGCCGCTGGTGGCAGTATACGGCCGATGACTACCGCGAGCTGGTGCGGGGTTATCATGAGCACGATTTCCCGCTGGACATCATGGTGTTTGATATGGACTGGCACAAGAAGGATTTTGCTTCGGGCACCGGACACGCCTTTACACGCGGCTGGACCGGCTACAGCTGGAACCGGAAACTGATTCCCGACCCTGCCGGACTGATTAAGGAATTCAAGGACCAGCAGGTGTATGTCGTCCTGAACGAGCATCCGCACGACGGCTTGCGGCCGGAGGAGGATGCCTATGAGGCCTTTGCCGCTGCGCTTGGCGAGAAATACACCCGCGACGGGGTGCCCCTCTTTGATGCCGGCGACCCGGTCTACATGGAGCAGTTCATGAAGCATGCCCACAAGGAGTCCGACGATATGGGCGTGGCCTTCTGGTGGCTCGACTGGCAGCAGGACTATGCCTACCCGTATGTGCGCGGCACAACGACCCGTCATCTGCCCTGGCTGAACGAAATCTATTACAACTATTCCGCGCGCGACCAGTTGCGCGGGGCCGGCTTCAGCCGCTGGGGCGGATGGGGCGACCACCGTCATCCCATTCAGTTTTCGGGCGATGCCGTGGGCAACTGGGAGACACTCCGTTTTGAAGTGGACCTGACCACAACGAGCGGCAATGCCGGCTGTTTCTTCTGGGCGCACGACATCGGCGGCTTCTATGACGGTCTTGACCCTGAACTGTATACGCGCTGGACGCAGTTCGGATTGCTCAACTCTTCGCTGCGCATCCATTCCGTGGTGGGCGAGAAGAGCGACCGCCGGCCCTGGCTCTGGGGTGAGCGGGAGGAGAAGGCCATGCGCCGTGTTTACCATCTGCGTTCCCAGCTGATGCCCTACATCTATTCTTCCGTGCGCCAGTGCCACACGGACATGTTGCCGCTGAACCGCGGACTCTACATAGAGCAGCCGGAGGAAGAGGCGTCCTACCAACACCCCTATGAATTCTACTTTGGCGACCTGATACTGGGAGCGCCGGTAACGGAACCCGGAAAGGGGGCGGACCGGACGGTGGACCAGCAGGTGTGGTTCCCGGCCGGCTGCGACTGGTACAGCCTGTTCACCGGGAAGCGTTTCCAAGGAGGAACCACGGCTACCGTGAGCTGCCCGCTGGAGGAATCGCCGGTCTTTGTCAAGGGCGGATGGCCGCTGCCCATGCAGCCTTATCGCGAACGGATGGCTTCTGCGCCGCTCGACACACTGGTGGTGCGCTGCTATCCCGGCCGTGAAGGAGACAATAATATCTATACTCTCTATGAGGACGACGGACTGACGAAGGACTACATGAAAGGGCGGTTTGCCACGACCGATCTGAAGTATAGCCGGACGCCGGAGGCCGTGGAAGTGGCTGTGGCGCCGGCCCGGGGCGAGTAAGAGGGACAGCCAAGGCTGCGTGCCTATGAAATCCAGTTGCCCGGTCTGCCGGAAAAGGCCAAAGTGCGCGTCAACGGGCGCCGTGCCAAGGCGGTTTATGACAACGAGTTGCAAGGATTGCGCGTCAGCGTGAAGGCAACGCCGGTTGACCGCGGCATCGTGGTGCGTGTGGAGAACGGAGACCGCCGGTAGCTGCCGGTATTGTTCTTGGGAGGAATCTTTTTCCGTCAGGAAGGGTTCCTCCTTTCTTCTTTTCAGAAAACAGGTGGCCTGAAGGGGGCAGACTGTCGTGCACGGACCGTAATGTGCCGGGTGCTCCTGAAGGCTGACAGAAAAACAGAATACGAAATGAGTAGGACAAGAAAAATGATTTTGACCGGTGCCATGTTCCTGGCACTGCACGGGGCGGCACAGCAGCTGCCCTATCAGGACGCCAGCCGGCCGGTGGAGCAGCGGGTGCAGGACCTCCTGAACCGGATGACGCTCGAAGAGAAAATTGCAGAACTGAATCTGGTGCCGTATTATGCGAGCAACGACTCCGCCCTGCGGGCCGGCATCCGTAGCGGCCGCATCGGGGCGTTTCTGAAAGCCAACGGGGCCGCCCTGAACCGTTCGCTGCAGGAAGAAGCGCTGAAGCACAGCCGGCTGGGCATTCCGCTGATGTTTCACGAAGATGTGATTCACGGTTACCGCACCCTCACGCCCATCCCCCTGGCCGAGGCTTGCAGCTGGGACACGGCGCTGGTGCGCCGAAGTGCCGAAACTGCGGCAGCCGAAGCTGCTGCGTCGGGCATACATCTGACGTATGCACCGATGGTGGACATTTCGAACGATCCGCGGTGGGGACGCATCATGGAGACGTCGGGCGAGGATGCTTTTCTGGGTGCCGCCATGTCGGCAGCCCGTGTGCGCGGCTTCCAGGGGGCCGACCTGTCGGACGGCAGCCATCTGGCGGCTTGTGTGAAGCACTTTGCCGGATACGGAGCCCTGCTGGCTGGCCGCGACTATCAGAACACCGACTTCTCGCTGCGCGACCTGCGTGAGCGCTACCTTCCTCCCTTCCAGGCGGCCGTGGATGCCGGAGTGGCTTCGGTGATGTGTTCCTATACCAGTTTCGACGGCGAACCGCTCACCATGAACCGCTTCATGAATACGGACGTGCTGCGGGGGGAAATGGGATTCCGCGGACTGCTGATGAGCGACTGGACCACCTTGTCGCACGCCGTCAGCGAGGGAGCCGCGGCCGACGGCATGGAATCCTCGCGCAGAGGACTGGAGAGCGGACTGGACATGGACATGAGTTCGTGGAACTATTCCCGGCACTTGAAACGGCTGGTGGAAACGGGGCAGGTGGACCGCGAATGGGTGGACCGCTCTGCCGCCAGAGCGTTGGAACTGAAGTTCCGTATGGGGCTTTTCGACAATCCCTATGCCTATTTTGACACACGGCGGGAGAAGCGTGTTGTGGGCAGCAGCGAGGTGCGTCGTGCGGCTTTCGACATGGCCTGCGCCAGTATGGTGCTGCTGAAGAACGAGCGGGCCGTTTTGCCGCTTGCGCCGGACCGTAAGGTGGCATTGGTGGGGCCTTTCGCGGAAATGCAGAAGGACCTGCTGGGGTCGTGGACCATGATGGGAAAGGCCGATGAAGTGGTGACGGTGGCAGTGGGGATGGACCGGCGCATGAAGGCTTCATGCCTGCTGAAGGCCGGCTGCAAGCTGGATTTTACCGAAACGAATGTGGAACGGATGGTGGCGGCGGCCCGTGCGGCCGATGTGATTGTTGCCTGTGTGGGAGAATCGGCCGGCCGCATCGGCGAGGCTGTGACCACCGGCAGTCTGTCGTTGCCTGCTGCGCAGTTGCGCCTGCTGGGTGAGCTGAAGAAGACCGGAAAGCCCGTGGTGGCGGTGCTGTTCAACGGCCGGCCGCTGGTGCTCGGCGATGTGCTCGACCGTTGCGATGCCTTGCTCGAAGCCTGGTATCCCGGAACAATGGGCGGTGAGGCCGTGGCGGCAGTGCTGACGGGAGAATATAATCCGTCGGGCAAACTGGTGCAGACCTTTCCGCGGGCAGAGGGACAGGTGCCGCTTGCTTACAATTTCCGCCGCACTTTCGGGTATGTGCACCACCGGGACATGGAGAGCGGTCCGCAGTTCCCCTTCGGGTTCGGCCTGAGCTACACCACGTTCCGCTATGACGCGCCGCGGGTGAACCGCACCGAGTTCTGCCGCAACGACACGGTGGAAGTGACGGTGAGGGTGACGAATACCGGAAAAGTGGCCGGACGTGAAATCGTGCAGCTTTATGTGCGCGACGAGGTGGCCACTGTCGTGCCCCGTGAACGCGAACTCAAAGGTTTCCTCCCGGTGGACCTGAAGCCGGGCGAAAGCCGGGAAGTGAAGTTCCGGTTGCCCTCCCGGCTCTTTATGATGTATGACAACCGGATGAAGTGGGTGCTCGAACCGGGATATTTCCGCATTCAGACGGGCGGGGCGTCCGACAGCTTGCAGGAGGTGCGAATCCGTTTCTCCTGACCCGTGGCAGGGGCCTGTATGGTTATCGGGGATTATGCTTTTTTATAAAAGTTTGAGATTTGAAAACAAACAGGCGGCGGAGAAGAGCCGCTGCCGCGTTTGCAGAAAAGGCGGTATGCGGGAGTTGTGAAAACACTCCGGCCGCAAGAAAATCCGGAAACTACGACAGTTTTTACGAAAGTAGGGAGTGTTTTTTCTTCCGGTAGGTTTGAAAAAGCGGGAAGGCTGCCCATGAATGGCAGCCTTCCCGCTTCCTTATGGCAAAGATAATGCGCGAAAACGGAAAATCCAAATCCGCATTATGAAAGTTTAACAATCGGGAGTACCCGTACTACCGCGATTCCTGTGTGTGTTGTGGGGCTGTTTGCTCATCCGCCCGTGCGTCGGCAGGAGTGCTGGTGCGGCAAAGCCCGCGCACCTCCTTTTCGAAGTTATCCTTGTCGATGGCTTTGTTCTTGGCTTCGCTTCGGTAGTTGTAGATGGTCTGAGGGGAATAGGAAAGGAAATTGGCGATTTCGCTGCTTTCCTTCACGCCGAGACGGACGAGGGCGAAGATGCGCTGCTCGGTAGTGAGCCGCAGTTCCGACTTACTGCGGCTGCGGAACTCCTCGTGCAGCAGACTGTTGAATTCCTCCACAAAAGAGGGGTAAAGCTCGATGAAGGCCTTGTCGAAGTTTTCCAGGAAGTGCTGTGTGTCCTCGTTGGTCAGGCTGGTCGTTGCCAGTTTGCTGAGCAGGTCCTGTTCCTGATGTGCCAGGATTTTTCGTTTTACCGTCGTCTGGTATTTCTTGAGCAGGCCGATATATTTTGAGCAGAGCTCGATGTAGACGAGGGCCAGGTTTTCACGTTTCAGGTTGGTGTCGGTCAGCTGCTGGTTGAGTTCGGAAAGCCTCCGGTTGGTTTCGTGCAACCGGATGTTGGAGTCGGACAGGTGGCTGTTGGCTTCGGTCAGCGCCCGCTTGTTGAAGCGCAGTTGCCGGGCGTTGCGGGCATAGAGCGTGGCACTGAGCAGGAGGAAGAACATGAGCGTGCAACTGCCGATGAGCAGAGTGGAGAGCGTCCGGTTGCGCTCGTCGAGCTGTTGCTGGTAGGCTGTCAGGATGGTGGGTAGCGCTGTGCCTATCTGTACCAGCCGCAGCCGGTTCTTGTAGAATTGTGCGATGTCGTAGGCATACATGATGTAGGTCCGGGCGCGTTCCAGCTGCTCCGGGTGCTGGGTGTAGAGGTACATGGCCAGTTCGTGCAGTGCCGCTGATTCCTTGACCAGGCCGCTCACATCATAAATGCAGGCATATATCAGATATTTTTCGTAAAGGTCGACGTTGTTCCGGTGGATATTGGCCAGAGAGTAGGCTGAACTGGCTCTTTGTCGGAAGTCGTAGGCCGGTTCGTTGATTACCTTGAGATGGTATTTTGATGAAGTTTCCATGTCGTGCTTTATGGTTCCGACATAATCGCCCAAGAAACCCATGTAGAGGCGATGGTTGGGATGGGCATGTTGTTTAGCTTGAATCAGGTGATTGACTAATTTCTCCTGATTCTGATCGTAATAATTCTTGTATTGGGTGTCAAAAAGTTTATAGTTGTAAAGATTGGCCAACAGATTGTGGTAGACAAACAATTGGTCGTCTGTCATTTTCAGCGTATCGAGTTCATGAGTCAGCCTTTCGGCTTCCTCATAGAAACCACCGATGGATAGCAGCTCGAACTTCATGATGCGGAAGTCCTGTAAAAAGTTTTCCCGCTTCTTTTTCTTTGCCAGTTCGAGTCCTTTGTTGACGTAGACTGTGGCCGAATCGAACTGGTATACGTAATATTCTGCGTAGAGTTGCTTGTAGATATTGAGCAGTTGGTCGGTTTCACGGGTGAAACGGATACGGTTCTTTATCTTGCTGATGTTTTCCTGCTTGTTCTTTTCCAGCAATGGAGTTTGCCGGATAAGCGAGTCCAGTCGTTTCAGAAGCACTTCGTTATCGGCCGACAGCAACGTTGGCAGGAAAGTGAGCAGCAGGAATAGGCAGACGTATCTTTTCATTGTTCTTTTTTCTGTCGTACAAAAGTAATCTTTTCAAAGGAAATAGAATGGGGTCTTGTACGGCTTTCTTGCATAAAGAAAGACATTGTGGGGGATAGTGTCCGTTTTTTGAACAGTTTTGGATATTATCGGCCGTGGAGCGGGAGAGAAAATCAGCGTGTCTGGAAAAGGGGAATTTACCCGAAAAACGGGTTAAACGCTTTCTCTTTTTTCTTTACAGTCTACTTCCTGTAGTAAAATGGATTTTTTATTTCGCTGATTAATAGTGATATATACAAGAGTTGACAATAAGATAATCTACTTTCCTGATACTTGCCTGACCGACTAATCTTTTGACATGGTACTTTTGCATTGTCGTCGGCATGATGATTCCGGCGCAGGTCGAAGTTTTTACAATAACAGAGTTACAGGTATGAAAAGCACTCAGAAGATTTCTCCTTTATGGAAGGCATTAGGCGACGTGCTGGCACAGATGGGTGGCCGGCAGATGGCCGGGAATGTGAACGTTGTGCGTTACACAGCCGGTAGTGCGTCGGAGCTTCAGAGCGGCAGTCATATTTTATTCCGTTTTGTCAGAAAAGGAAGCTGTGTTGTGAAAGTCGGCAAGGAGTGGACCACCTTTCATGAGGGGGACGTAATGGTGCTGGTGCCCGACAGTACGTTCCAGATGGAAGTCGGTACACATGGCGTGGTGTGCTTTCAGCTGGCGTTTTTGCCGGAAAATTGGAGCCGCCTCTCGTTGGATGCCGGGCAGGATATCCTGGTGTCAGCCCGCAATCAGCTAATCAAAATTTCTGAACACAGCGCTATTGCGGGTGTGATGCAGCGGCTGATGAATGAACATGCTGACGGGAAACCCGGCAGTGAATACATGCTGCTGATGGGCTATGCTGAATTGCAGTTGTATGTCAACCGTTATCTTACGGACAACTGGATGGCATTCAGTTCGCACGAGGCATTCAAAAAGGCGGTTGCCTATTTCCGCCAGAATTACTCGTCGGAAATCAGCATGTCGGCAGTAGCCAGCCACTGCGGAATCAGCGAACGCTATCTGCGCAAGTTGTTTTCACAGTTCACGCAGTTGTCGCCCATTGACTATCTGAACAATATCCGGATTGACCGTGCCGTGGACCTGCTGCGTCACACGGATTGTTCGGTAAAGGAAGTCTGCTACCGTTGCGGCTTCCAGTCGCCCGAATATTTCACCCGGGTATTCAAGATGAAGAAGGGCACAACGCCCAGCCACCTGGCGCGCAGCGGCAGTTGCTGAAAAAGGGCCTTCCCCGGAGATGGCAGGATTCACCTGCTGGTGCAGAATGCGTCATCAGCATGAGCCGGATGCAGGCGTCCACGGGTGTGCAGCGGAAATGAAATTTTTCATGGATAGGTTAATATATGTGGTTAGAGCCGTCCGGAAAGGTCTCCCTGTTCTGGGGGAGACTTTCCGGTGCCGGCTTGAAAACGTTTCCGGAAACCGCTTGCGGTGCACGGAAAAATGAGAAAGAGTGAACTTTAAATTAATATAATGTTTAACTTAAATTACTGAGATCTATGAAGAAAGTTTACAGTTTGTTGGGACTTCTTCTGTTCTTCTTCTCCAATGCTGCCTATGCCCAGTTGGGTTGGGAGTATGAGGAAAAGAATGTGGAAGAGATCATTGGTGGTGAGGAACACGTTTATCTGATCCGCCAGGGATACGGTCCTGCCAGTGAAAACAAGTTTTTGGCGGGAATCGGTAGTGAGTCGGTAAGTAATGTTCAGGGACATTGCGGTTTCTATTTTATTCAGGACGGCGAGGTGGAAAGCCCGGGTACCGGTGAAGTCTTCCCTGTATATGTGCTGAAGAACGTAGAAACGGGTCTTTACTTGGTTAACAGCGGTGAACTTTACACTGCTTCCAAGAAGGATGCTTTCCATTTTACTGCACGCAAGGCCAAGGAATATCCCACGGAAGGCGATGTGGTTTCTGACGATTGGGATATCTATTCCAATGGTGTTGACGCACGAAGTAATCCGGCTGCTGATGAAGGCATGTGGGTTTTCTGTAAGTACGATTCGAAGGTCTATATGACCCATTTGGGCAATCCGGCATTCTATAGCTATACGGACGTTAACAACTGGATGGTATTTGAGGCACATGAGCGTGAACTGACTGCTTATGAGAAACTGAATACCATTTATGAGCGCTACTTTAAGGATCCGGTTGAACCGGAAATCTATCCTTATGGCGAAAATCCGGGTAATATCAGCAAGGAACTGTTTGACCGGATGAAGGCCGTGTATGATGAAAGCTCAGAGATGGTAGGTAATCCGGATTTGGAAGATGCTGAATACGATCGGGTACGCGAGGAAATTTTGGCTGTGTTCAATGAATATGAAACCAGCGTGGTTCCGTTCAGCCCCGGTTATTATCTGCTGCGTAATGAGCGCAAGGCCGGTTTGTATTATGACAACGGCATGCCGACTATGGAATTTGACGTGGAGAACCCCACGGAATGGAATATTGAGAATGCACGCTACATCTGGCAGGTAACAGCAGCCAGTGAGGACGCAGAGGAATACAACAAGTATGGTGACGGTAAATATCACGTTCAGAATTTCCTGACCGGAAATTATATGTCACAGGATGATAACAGTGATTTCCGTGTAGTGACAGGTCCGAACGAATCTACCATTACTTCGGAATATTACGGTAAGGGATATTTCCTGCTGTATGACAAGACCAACATGCTCAACCAGGGTAACGATGACATGTTGACCCACTGGTCGGAAAGAGACCAGAACGGTTGCCACTTCCGTTGGGTTAAGGTGCCTGAGGATGTCATTGCCGAACTTTATGACGAGGTAATGCAGAACCAGCGCAATACAAAGGCCAAGCAGTTGGTTAACTCCATTGAAGCGTCCATGAAGTCGATTCAGACCAAAAACGGATTCACTGAGGATGGCAGTTATGGCGCAAATGCAGTTGGTCTGACTTCAGAATTGTTGGCAGCCAATGCTTCCGACCCCACTGAAGGTGCTCATCCCGAATACATGTTCGATGGCGACCTGAATACGTTCTACCACACTTCCTGGCATGCAGAACTGGCACCCGAAGGATACCATTGGATTATGCTGGATTTGGGTGAGGAAGTAAGCGACGTTGTGATTAAATTCTCCAAGCGTGCCAATAATAACAACGGTAATCCTGCGAAGTTCACCATCTATACGAACGAGGAAGGAGATCCGGATGTGCCTGCTGAAGGCTGGAACATAGAACTGGCGAAGGCTGATACCGTTATTTACGGATATGCTTCGAAGTATGGTTCAACACTGGTGGACAGCACGACTTATATCGGTAAGTTTACCTTCAACATGCCTGCCCGTTACATCCGTTTTGAAGTAACGGAGACTCCTTATCATCAGATGAACAATAAAGTTTCCGGCCCGATGTGGCATGTCAGCGAGTTGCGCTTCTACAAGGCTGAGGACTGCGGTCCCAACCCCGTGCTCGACTTGATTCCTGCCGCTATCAAGGATGAACTGAACCGTGCCCTTGAGGTTGTGAAGAGCGAATTGGAGGCCGGAAATGTTTCAGAGGCTTCATATGACGCATTGGTGGCTGCCGAAGAGGCATTCTGGGAGGCTTATCCTGATCAGGACATTATCCCCGCTGCATTGGATGCTGCACAGAAACTGATTGACGCAGCTGATGAAACTCAGGAAGAGTTGGGTTACTTCAAGCCCGGAGCAAAGGATGCCTTGCAGAAGGAAGTTGATGCCATCCGCCTTGAAATCGAGGACAAGACTTTGACGCTGGAGCAAATCAGCACTTATCAGGATCGTTTGAACACAGCATTGGATGCCTTCTATGCCATGCTGATTGTGCCGGAAGCCGGACAGGTTTACCGCATTGTCAACAACGGCCAGCCGGAAGAAGAAACCCAGCAGACCGGCTCGTTCGTAGCTTCTGCAAATGCTGACATCGCAGGTGCTCCCGTTTGGGGTTATAAGGAAGATGCCGACATTACTACCCGTTGGAATACGCTGTGGTTGATGGAACGCAACGACGAAGGACGTGTTGCATTCAAGAACCTGGCCAACGGTCTTTACCTGGGCAACTTCTATGAAGGTCTGACGGAAGAAGAGCAGGACGAAGTGGCTGCCGCTACTGAACTTGACTATTCTGAAACACCGCAGTATTTCCGTCTGTTGCCGGGTGCTTATCCTGGTTCGTTCCTGGTGGAAATGCGTGAAGGCTGGTCAATCAATACAGCACCTTCTGGCAAGATGGTTGCTTGGTTGGACCGCGAGGATCCGAACAACCAGTTCACCTTCCAGGTGGTAACGGATGACGATTTCTCCGAGAGCTACATGATTGACTGTACGGAAAATGCACCTCAGGTTATCACACTCCCGATTGCCCTCACCGGTGTATATTCTTTGGGTGGCAGTGCATACAAGGTGCTTGGCCGCAACGGCGACATGCTCCAGCTCGATGTTTATGGTGACGACGAGGAGATTCCGGCAGGTACTCCGTTCGTGATTGTTACGGAAGAGGATGAAACCATGGTTGAGGCAGTGCCTGTAGCCGCTTCTCTGGAAGAACTCCAGCAGTCTGAGTATGTTTATGAAATAAAGGAACAGAACGGTCTGGTATCCGCACCGCGTTACCGCGAGCCGGGTGAAGGATTCGGTTTGTTCACCAGCAACGGTATCGAAATCTCTACCAAGGATGATGGCGTGGCTGCCGGTACCGGTTATCTGAACAACAGCATTCCCGAAACGAGCGAAGAAGGCTCCTATTCGTTGGTCATCAACGGTGACATCACGGGTATCGGAACTTCTATCTCCGACGGCGTAATCGTGAAGAACGGTCGTGTGGATGTTTACACGCTGGCCGGTGTCAAGGTCCGTTCGAATGTGAAGATAACTGACGCTGTGAAGAATCTGCCGAAAGGCATTTATCTGGTAGGCAGCAAGAAAGTGCTGGTTCCTTAATTGAATAGCTCTTTTGTGAAAAAGATTGGTGCCGTGCTCTGTAAGGCCAGCACCAATCTTTTTTCGATTATGCGAATAGGATGAGCTCCGCCATCGCTTCAGGCGAAGATGCGGAGCTGACTTCAGAATATTTATTTTGAATGAATAGACATGAAAAGTAAGATTGCTTATTATTTGGGGTGCTGTGCTCTCAGCCTGTCGCTACCGGGGTCGGTATGGGCCGATGAGATTGGACTTCGCACCAGCCGCAGTACGGGTGAGTCCATCACGCTTTCGCTCAATGAGGCTGTACAGGCCACGCTGATATGGGAAAACGGCGAGACGGAACAACTGGTCTTCTCGGGCGAGCCGCAGACCGTAACCGTGAAAGCACCGCGGCTGCGCATCGTTACGGACCAGGTCGTGACTTCCCTGGTGTGCAGTGATTGCGGCCTGACGGAACTGGACTTGACCGACGTTGTCAACCTGCAGAGTCTGGACTGTGCCGGGAATGCGCTTACTGCATTGTACCCGGGTGCGGCCCCCTTCCTCAGGTCGCTCGACTGTTCGGGCAACCAACTTGCGGAACTGACCTTAAAGGACAACCGGCAGCTGCGCTACCTGAACTGCGCCGGAAATCGTCTGGAAAAGCTGCTGTTGAGCCAGTTGGCAGAACTCTCTACGCTGATTTGTGCCGACAACCGGTTGACGAGCCTTTATTTTTCCGCCAATCCCTTGTTAAAGACGCTTTGGTGTCAGAACAACCAGCTCACTTCGCTGAAGTTTTCGGACCAGGTGACGCCGGAACAGATTTGTGTGTATGGCAACCAGCTGAAGGAATTCGATTTGAGCAACCAACCGGAAGTCAGGGAACTCTGGGCCGACGGCAACCGTCTGTCACGGCTGGATGTTTCATCCTGCCGGTTGCGCTCGCTGAGTGTGTCGGACAATGAGCTGACAGAAATCAGCTGGGGAGAGGAATATGACGGTCTGGAAGATTTTTATGCGGAGAACAACGGGCTGATGCCGGCATCGCTGCCTTCCGTCTTCAAGCGGACGACGGGCGACACGCTCGTTGCCTTCACCCTGGCGCCGCAGCGCCAGTTTGTGGTGGCAGAAGAAATCAACATGAATGAACCTCTCGACATCTCCGCTCATACCCGGAGAAACGGATGGGGAGTATTGACGCAGGCGACGACGGAGTGGAAAACCCCTTCGGGCGAGGTGCTCGAGAAAGGAACGGATTTCCAGATAAAGGGTAATGCCTACGTCTTTCTCCGTCCTTTTGCAGAGGTGTATGCCGAAATCAGTTCCGACTATTATCCCGGCGTGCTCTTCTCAACGGCTTCTTTCCGCGTGGTCGACCCGACCGGAATAGAAGACGCGCCGGCCGATGCGTCTTTCCGTCTGGAGGTGTTGCCCGGGGCCTTACGTGTGACGTCTTCTGCAGCCCGCCAGCTGACGGTCTGCACGCCCGCAGGCGTCGTGCTGGTGCGCCGGAACCTGACGCCGGGTGCATCGGTGCTCTGTCCTTTGCCTAAGGGCATTTACATTGTGAATGGTAAGAAGGTATTGTTAAATAAATAATGTTGAAAGTAAGATATGATAAACAGTAGAATGTTGGCAGGCCTGTTCCTGATGCCGGCTGCTTGTGCAGCGATGGCGCAGGATTATGCCATGGCTTTTCCCACAGGTGAGAAGGCGCCTACGGTATTGGTGCCTTCAGCAACGGTGAAACTGGATTGTGCAGGCGGCTGCTCCCATGTTCCCGTGTTGTCGAATGCCGGTGATTACAAAGTTACGCCCGTCTGGGAGGAAGGGACATCTCCCTGGTTTGAAATGAAGCAGCAGAAGAACGGCTGGGAATTCCAGTCGGAATACTGGTACAAACGGTCGCCGCGCTACGGAAAACTGCTGGTGGAGTATCCCGGCGGAAAGAGTGAGGAAATACAGGTGGTGCAGTCCGGCAATGATGCCATGACTTCCATCCTGCCCACCACTGTGGACTTGCGGGTGGAAACAGGCGAGGCCCCGAAGGAGAACTCGACGCTGACCAGCATCGCAAAGTCGTATGATGGAATTACGTCAACGAGCTATCAGTCCAAAACCGGTGTGAGTTTTCCTGTTACGCTGACTTACGAACTGGCTTACCCGGCACACATCGACAGCATGACCTACGTGCCGCGCCTGGATAGTCCGAACGGACGTTGGGGCCGCATTTCGGTGGCTTATGCCACCCGTGAGAATCCCGAAACCTTTACGGAAGTGGTGACCGACTATGACTGTAAGTTCACCGACCAGCCTGTGCATCTGGCGCTGGGCAAGGACGGAGCCGACAATGTCAGTGCGGTGCGTGTCACAGTCAACACGGCGAAGAACAATATGGTCAGCTGTGCTGAAATCAGTTTCCTGCGTGAGAACGAGGCCGGCGAGTCCGATTTCAATACGTTGTTTGCCGATGCGCTCTGCTCTCGCCTGAAGCCCGGTGTCGGCGAGGAACAGTTGAAGAAGGCCACACACCCGCTGGCCAAGCAGTTGGGCTACTACCTGCTGAAGGAAAATTATGATACAGCCTACCGCGTGGCAACGTTCGAGCCCTATGAAGCGTTGGAGACGCTGGCCAAGCGGATGAAGACTTCCACCTACAATCCTTATGAGAACCCCACGGGCATTTGTCTGGTGAAGGATTCGGCCCAGGTGATTATTGCCGAGGGAATTGACGAGCGCTATCCGGTTTACCTGACGGTGAAGGACTTCGGCAAGGAAGGCGGACAGCCCGAAAGCCGCTTCCAGTTGCACAACGGTATGAACGTGATAGAGCCCACGCACAAGGGGCATGGATACGTGTCCTATTATACCGATGACTTTGAAAAGGCTCCCAAGATTCGCCTTCACTTCGTGTTGGGCAAGGTGAACGGATACTTTGACCTGCAGCGTGGTGACACGAACGAGGACTGGGTGAAACTGCTGGCTTCTGCCTGCTCCGACATCCTCGACCTCCGCACGCCGCATCTGCAGGTGGCCTTCCCCACGGCCCGTTTCCGTCAGAATTGTCCGACTCAGGGCGTGGAGCTGGCTCAGCTGCTCGACAGCGTGGTGTACTACGAGCGTGATGTAATGGGACTTTTCCGTTACGGCATCAGTCCGAAAAACCGTCAGTTTGCCCGCGTCATCTGGAACGGCTATATGTGGGCCGACGGTGTGGGTGCTGCCATACACGACGACTGCATCCCCGAAATGACGACGCTGGACCGCACGAAGTTCGGCTTCTGGGGTCTTGCCCATGAGCTGGGACACGTCAACCAGGTGCGTCCCGGATTGAAATGGAGCGGACTGGGCGAGGTGACCAACAACATCTATTCCGCCTGGGTGGAACTGAAACTTTCGCAGGGACGTGGCAACTGGGATTACCGCATGGACGGTATCAACGACTACCGCACCTTCATGGGCGGCCGCTTCAACTGCTATCTGGAAGAAGGTGTGCGCAAGGGCGGATGCTGGTTGACGCATCGCGGTCCCGACTTCGGCGAACCCACCAAGGAGATTACCATTGCCAATGAAGACTATGAAGGCCGGCCTACCGGCAAGGACACCACGCTGCTCTGCGGTCCGAGCGACCACTTTGTGAAGCTGGCTCCCCTGTGGCAGTTGCAACTCTACTGCGAGGCCATCGGTGCCAGCCCCGGCATTTACGCCAAGGTGTGCGAATCGGTGCGCAATACGGACGAGAGCCAGATGTCGAACGGACAGTTGCAGATGAAGTTCATGAGAACGGTGTGCGACTCCAGCCGTCTCAACTTCCTGCCCTTCTTCGAGAAGGCCGGCATGCTCAAGCCGATTTGCCAGGTGATGGACGACTATGGCTACGGCTGGCTCAAAATCAGCGAGCAGATGATTAACGACCTCAAGCGTCATGTGGAAGAAGAGGGATACCCCACGCCCGAAGGTGAGCTGAACTACATCACTTCCCAGAATTACATGTTCTATTCCGAGAAACGTCAGGTGGAAGGTGAACTGAATGTGGGTTGTTCTCCGGTCGACATGAACGGCTACCGTTACATCAAGGTGGACCACCGTTTCTGGAAGAATGCCGTGGCTTATGAAACCTACGACCGTGACGGCCGTCTGTTGCGCATCTCCATGTATGGTCTGGGCGCTCCGGCCAACTCCTTCTCTCCCTATACGATGGTGCTCTGGCCGCGTACGGCTGAGGAACAGTCGGCCTATGTCATGGCTGTTTCGTGGGACGGCAAGCGCGTCCGCTGCTATACGGAATAATTGATTGAATGCGGCAGTGCCGCTGGCTGAATGCAGGCCACCCGCCGGCCGCAATAGCAAGGTGAGGAAGTGTGCGGACTTTCAGGTCCGCCGCTTCCTCACCTTGTTGCATGTCTGCCGTGGAGGCGGGGAGAGAAAGGCCTTCCCTGCGGTCGGGGCCGTGACGGCCGGCTGGAGGCGTGGGAACGATGGCGCCTGCTGCATGGGCCGGTATTGCGGCGTCTTTTCCGGGGAGGGAAAAAGTCCGTCTGTTAATGATTCGTAATTAACATTTGGATTTTCTCTTTTTGAGTGTTATCTTTGTCATACAAGGCGAAGGGGGCGGTGCACTGGCACCGCCCCCTTCGCTTTTTGGGATGCTTTAGGCTGGAAAAAGTGCGGCGTTTTGAAAAAACAGTCGTACTTTCCGTTTTTTTTCTTCGTTAGTTCATTTCTTCAGAAGCCCGATTGCTGACCGCAAGGGCTGGTTCCAGCCAGTCGGCATCCCGTCCTGTTGTTTTTGTATTGGTTAATGATTACTAAATAAATGCAAATATTTCTATTTTGGCATTGTGGCGGCGGTGAAGTAGTCCGCCGCTTCTTCCGCTTTGCCGATGCTTCCCTGCGGCCGGATGCCTACTTGTTGGTGAAGCGGAACCAGTTGAAGTCGGCAATGCCGCCGATGCCTTCTTCCTTGTGTGAGAAGTTGAAGAGGGCGAAGCGGTTGGCGGTCCAGGGCAGTCCGAGCCCCATGTCCAGGTCGGGGCCCAGTCGGTGGAAGTGCTGGCCGTCGGTGCTGTAGAAGAACTGGGCCTTGAAGTTGCGGTCTGTGGTGCGTGCGCGAATCCATATGCGCTCTCCCGTCAGTGATTCGACGGCAGCCTGTTCTTGGTCGTCCTTGCACATGATGAGGCGGCACTGTCCGTTCCGTTTCTCCACGGCAATGTAGGCATAGGGGAATTCAAATACACCGAATCCGGCTACGTTTCCTTCCTTCAGCTGGCTGAAGTCCAGTTCCACCGTGCCTTGCGAGAGGGGTCCCTGCACGCGTTGCGTCAGTGTGTTCCGGGCCATCTTCAGCTGGTCGGCGCGCGAGGCCTTGATTCTCATGTAGCCTTTGCGCTCGGTCAGCGACCACCGTTGCGGGTCGGGGTTATGGTTCCATTGCCATTGCAGTCCGAGCTTGCGGGTGTTGAATTCGTCGGATGTGGCGGGATATTTCATCCGTGCTTTCCGTTGGCCGACGTCCGGTTTCCGGTAGGTCACCTGGTCTTTCCCGTTGTTGCCCAGCATGGGCCATCCGTCCTTCCACTCCACGGGCAGCAGGCAGGGCACTCTTCCGATGGGGCCGCGGTCCTGCATGATGACGAACCACCAGTCGCCGTTTTTCAGCTGCACCATGCCGCCCTGATGCAGTCCGTAGGGCGGGTAGGAAATGCTGTCGTTGGCGATGAGCCGGTGTTCATAGGGGCCGTATATGCTGTCGGAGCGCAGGCAGATTTGCCAGCCCTCAGCTCCCCCCGCGGGGCAGGTGATGTAGTATTTCCCGTTGATTTTGTAGGCATGCGAACCTTCCATGCCAAAGCCGCCTCCCAGTTCGTGCGCGTTCTTGAATCCGCCGCTCCATATTTTCCGTGGAGCCGTCTTGACGGAACGGGCGTCGGCGTTGAGTTCCGTAATGTAGAGCGTGCCCTGTCCGTGTACGACGTAGACTTTTCCGTCATCGTCGAAGAGCAGTCCGGGGTCGTACATGTATTCGGGGAAAATGACGCGTTCCCATGGTCCTTCCGGGCGGTCGGCAATGCACATGGAGAAGTTGCCCTTTTCGCGTCCCCATCCGTAGGGGGTACAGAAACCTACATAGAACTTTCCGTTGTGATGGCGGATGGTGGCGGCCCAGGAACCGTTGAGATAAAGGCTTCCGCCCTTGAGGTCGTAGCGGGGGTCCTCGTCATAACGTTCCACGGCGTAGCCGACCATGTCCCAGTTGATGAGATCCTTGGAATGGAGAATGGGGCAGCCGGGCACATAGTGCATGCTGGTGGATACCATGTAGAAGTCATTGCCCACGCGGATGAGGTCCGGGTCGGGCCAGTCGCCCCAGAGCAAAGGGTTGGTAAAGGTACCGTCGCCGTTGTCCGGATGCCATACGGGAATCTGTGCCGGCGCTGCGGCGGTGAGGCAAAACGCCAGGGCAAGGAGTGCCTTGCGGTAGTTGGGATGTTTTTTCATGGAGATGATATTTTTTTACTGATTCATGTTTTCCTGAAAAGAGAGAACTGCCGTTGGGAGTGGCAGTGTGCTGATGTCGAAGGGAGTGGAAAAGAAGGGGGAAGGCTTTCGCCGGAAGGGGAGGAAAGAGCCGGAAGGAGAGCAATGTGCCCGGGAGGGCTTTTCCGATGTAAAATTCGCAAGAAAATGCGGAATGGGCAAAAATGCGGCCGGCTTTTTAGGTGACAGCGCGGCTGGTCACTGTCCGGTTGCGCTGCGGTCCTTTCGGGAGCCGCCGGACTTGTTCCGGAATATCGTCGGCCGGTATGCCCCGGGCGGGCGTTTCCCCCGTCTGCAGAGAGGTAAAGGAAGCCGTCCCGGCATTTGTTCCGTTGTTCGGAAACTGCGCCGGGACGGAGTTGTGTAAGAGAGTCAGCTTATTGCAGAATTACTTTTTTCCTCAGGCGGATGTCGCCGTGTGAACGTCCCACCATGAATTCGAACTCACCCGGTTCGAATACATATTTCATTTCGGTGTTCCAGAGGCCGAGGCGGTCTTTGGGAATGACGTAATGCACTTTTTCCTCCTGTCCGGGTTGCAGCTCAATCTTGCTGAATTCCTTCAGCATGGCTTTGGGAGTGACTACGCTCGACACACAGTCGCGCACGAAGAGCAGGGGCACTTCCTTGCCGGCCATTTTTCCGGTGTTCTTGACGGTGAAGCTGAGTTCCACCTGTCCGTCCTGATGCAGCGTGTCGATTTCCAGACCGCTATATTCGAACTGCGTGTAGCTCAAGCCGTGGCCGAAGGAGTAGGCCGGCTGGTCGTCGGCGCGTCCGCTGCCCAGGCCGTAGCCGGTCCAGTAGCGTGAAGGAGCGTGATAATAGTACATGGGCACCTGTCCGGCATGCTTGGGCACCGTGATGGGCAGTTTGCCCGAGGGGCATACCTTGCCGAAGAGGATTTCGGCCAAAGCCTTGCCGCCATACATACCCGGTTCCCAAACGTCGACGATGGCGGGAATGTTCTGGCTGACCCATTCGTTGTTGAGCGGTTTTCCGTTGACGATAACGGCTACGACGGGTTTGCCTGTCTCATAAAGAGCCTTGACAAGTTCCGTCTGCCGGCCGTAGAAGTCGATGGACGGACGGTCGGACGATTCGCCGTAGGTGCGCAGGCCCCAGTCGGAGCGGATGCCGTAACCGCCGATGGCCACAACGATGAGGTCGCAGGAACGGGCCTTGCTGACGGCGTCGCGGATGGAGTAGTCGGAAATTTCTCCGCCTTCCTCAAGCATTTTCTTCTGGAGGGCAGGGTCGGTCGTGTTGGTGATGCCTTCCTTGGCTGCCTTTCCCTTGATGCGTCCGCTGTAGCTGTAAACGATTTCCGAGTTGCCGGCTTCAGCCTGTATGCCTTCGAGGATGCTGACATAGTTGCTGTCGGGCTGTGTCATGGTCCAGTCGCCGAGGATGGACAGATTGTCGGCGTTGGGGCCGGTCACGAGGATGCGCTTGTATTTTCCGGGCTGGAGCGGAAGCAGGTTGGCTTCGTTTTTCAGCAGGACGATGCATTCGCGTGCGGCGTCGAGCGCCAGCTGGCGTGCCTGAGGAGTGGCATATTCCTCCTTCTTGGGGTCGGCATACCGGTTTTCGAAGAGTCCCAGGTCGAACTTGACGGTCAGAATTCTTCTGACGGCATCGTCAATGCGGTCGATGGAGATTTTTCCTTCCTTGACGAGCTGACGCACGGGTACGAGGAAGTCAGTGGAGTCGGAAGAATACATGTGCATGTCCAGACCTGCGTTGACCGACTGCAGCATGGCGTCGCTCAGGTCCTTGGCCGTGCCGTGCAGGCCCTGCAGGTTTTCCATGTCCTTCATGTCGCTGATGTAGAAACCCTTGAATCCGAATTCATTCTTGACTACGTCGGTCAGCAGCCAGTGGGAGGCATGGGCGGGAATGCCGCCGATGTCGTTGTGTCCGGGCATGATGGTCATACAGCCGGCTTCGATGGCAGCCTTGAACGGGGGAAGAATGAAATTGCGTACCGAGCGTTCGGAAATGTCGGCCGAAGCATGATTGATGCCGCCTACCGATGCACCGCCTCCGCAGAGGTGCTTGACGGAAGTGGCTACGCGGTCCAGCGGGTTCTCATGGTCCTGATAGCCCGATACGGCCTGCCGAACGAGTTCGCTGGCCAGGTAGGGGTCTTCGCCGTAGGTTTCACCGGTGCGGCCCCAGCGGGCATCGAACACGATGTCGACGCTCGGAGCGAATATCCAGCTCAGACCGCCTGTTCGGATTTCACGGGAAGCGGCGGTAGTTGTCTGTTTTACCAGGTCGCGGTTGAAAGTTGCGGCCATGCTGATGGACGTGGGGAAGATGGTACGTCCGGGGATAAGGCCGTTACCGTGGGCGGCATCGGCACCTATAAGATAAGGGATTTTCAGACGTGTCTTTTCCGAGAGCGTCTGCATCTTGTTGAGCTTTTCGAGCGACTGTCCGCAAATCCAGGCACCGAAGTCATAGTAGCCCTTGTCAAAAATAGCCTGTTCGTCCCATTCGGATACCATGTCCATCTGCCCGATTTTCTCGTCGAGTGTCATTTGCCGGAGCAGGGCCTCGACACGTTCTTCTGTCGGTCGCGACGGATCCATGTATACGGAGGTGTCGACCGTTTCGTTGGAGTGGCATGCGGTCAGCAGACCGATGGCTCCCATCAGTAAAAACCTTTTCATAGCTTTCGTTGTTGTAGATTGTTTCTTTTTCATGTGTTTGACTGTTGCAAAAATACAGATTTTTCTTGGGGAAAATGGTAAAGAACATGCCGTCAAGCCTGTACTATTGGGGCCTGAGGGGAAAAAAACAGGGACAAATCGGAACGCAAAAGGAAAATGGTAGATATACATCTGCCGATAGCGGGATGGTGGCTTGCTCGTTCGGAAAAGTTTACGTACTTTTGTCAGGCACGGTGAGTGCCTTTTCTTTGCTACCAGAAGATATGAATCTAATATGACGGGGAAACAGGGTGCTGCAACCATCTATATTCCGAAAAAGATAACCAATCGCGTAATTGATATGAGAAAATTGTTTTTGTTGTTGGGCTGTCTGGGACTTTTTGTGTTTGTACGTCTCAGTGCGGCTGTGGGTGACATTGTACCCAAACCTTCACATCTGACTGTGTTGAAGAAAGAGAGTTTCATGCTGGAGCCGTCAACGGTGGTGTATGCCACGCCGGGCGCCGAACCGGTGGCCCGTCTTTGGGCAGAGGAACTGCAACGCTCCACCGGCTGGCAACTGACTGTGGAGACCAGCCGTTCGGCCGCCCGGAAAAAGGGAGTGTGCTTTGTGCTGACCGGTAAGGGCAAGGACTCGGAGGCTTATTCGCTGAAAGCGGACCCGAAATCGGTTGTTATCCGGGCTGAGGGCGTGGCCGGACTTTTCTACGGTTCGCGCACCCTCCTGCAGCTGTTGCCCCCGGGCGTGGTGGGCCGTGAGCGGCTGGCAGAAAGCCGTCTGGCCGTACCGGCGGTGGAGGTGACGGACGCTCCGCGGTTCCGCTGGAGAGGCTACATGCAGGATGTGAGCCGCACGTTCTATCCGGTTGAAGTATTGAAGAAATATATCGATGTCCTCTCGCTTTACAAGCTGAATACCCTTCATCTGCACCTGACCGACGACCAGGGCTGGCGGGTTGAAATCAAGAAGTATCCGCGTCTGACGTCGGAAAAGGCCACGCAGTTTCCGCCGGAATACGGATTGCCGGCCGACCAAAGCGGATTCTACACCCAGGAGGAGCTGAAGGACCTTGTGGCCTATGCCGCCGCCCGACAGGTGCGGATTGTGCCTGAAATCGATGTGCCCGGCCACAGCTGGCCTGTGCTGATTTGCTATCCGGAACTGGCGGTGAACGACCAGTTCTTCCCGGATTACGTCATGCCTTTCCGCGAGACATATCATGTGTGGGGGCATCAGTTCACCCCCAATACGCTCGACCCCACCAAGGAAAGTGTTTACCGCTTCCTCGACGACGTCTTTACCGAACTGGCCGCCATCTTCCCCTGTGAGTATGTGCATTTCGGAGGCGACGAGGTGAACCATTCGCTTTGGGAAAAGGCACCGCACATCAAGGCCTTTATGGAAGAGAAGGGCATGAAGAGCGTGAAGGAGGTACAGAGCTATTTTGTCACCCGTGTTTCCGAAATCATCCGCAGCAAGGGCAAGAAGCCTGTGGGCTGGAACGATATCCTTTCCGACGCCAAGAATCTGCCGAAGAGTGCGCACATCATGTCGTGGATAGGCGGTTCGGCCGTGAAGGATGCGGCCAAATACGGTTTCCCCACCATTGCGACGCCGAGCAGCCACGTTTATTTCGACATCCGCCAGGGCACTCCCGACGACGGACTCCTGGCCGACCTTTCCTATCCCTATGCCATTTCCCTCCAGAAGGTTTATGAATATGACCCCGCAGCCGGACTGAGCGAGGAGGAACAGGCCTATCTGCTGGGTGTGCAGGCCAACATGTGGCCGGCAGTGCCGCAGAAGGTGAAGGACATCAATGTGCAGAATTTCCCCCGTCTGCTGGCGCTGGCCGAAATCGCCTGGGCCGATGCGGAAAAGGATTATGCCGCCTTCACCCGAAGAATGGAGCCTCAGTATCGCCGGCTCGATGCCTTGAAGGTGGACTATTACCGTCCCGGCGGTCATGTCATCGCGGAGTGGACGCCTGAGAAGGTCAGCACGACCGACTACAGCGTCTGGACGTTCGACGTGACGGAAAAGGTGTATGCCAACGGATGCGCCATGGCCGGACTTTTCCTGACGAAAGGGGAAAATCCTTTGAACATCAGGAAAATGCAGTTGCTGGAAGACGGAAAGGTTATCGCAGAGGACTTGCACCGCGGATTTGCCGACCGTACCCGTGCTACCGGTGCGCGCAAGAACTATCTCTATTTCCTGGATGTGAAAAACTATAAGCCCGGGGCACGCTATACGCTCAGTGTGGAGGTTTCGGGCTACCGGGGTACTGATTCCTATGGCAATGTGATTTTCAGCCTGGCGCCCTATGAGCCGTTTACGAAGGTAGAGAGCGACAAGCGGAAATGACAGACAGAGGAGAGAAGGGACGTGCAGCGCCATCGGGCAGATGCGCATCCCTTCTCTTTCCGTTTTCCGGCAGCGGCGACGGCGTCCTGACGGCCAGTGGTCCGCGCAAGGCGGCAGAAGGGCCTGCACCCGATGGCAGACGGGCCGGTACCGGTGCAGGGACTTGTGCTGCGGGCGGTTGCCGTGGTCGGACGAAAACCCATTCCTTTCTAAAAAATAAAGAACTGACTATGATGAAAACCTGTAAAAACTTATGGATGGCAGCGTGGGCCTGCTGCGTGCTCACGGCCTGCCATGTGTCGCCGCAATGGCAACTGACGTGGGAGGACGACTTCAACGCCGGTGAACTGGATACGACGGTGTGGAGCAAGATTCCCCGGGGCGGGTCGGACTGGGACCGCCACATGGCCGACTATCCCGACCTGTATCGGATGACGGACAGCACGCTCGTGCTTTATGCCCGCGCCAACCGCAGTCATCCGGCCGATTCGGCTCCTTATCTGACGGGCGGCGTGTGGAGCCGTTACAAGAAGGAATTCAAGTTCGGGCGTGTTGAAGTACGTGCCCGCTTTTCGAGTGCGCAAGGCTTCTGGCCGGCCATCTGGATGTGCCCCGACCCGATACCTTATCCCTATGGAGGAGAAATCGACATCATGGAACATCTGAACTACGACGCATTTGTTTATCAGACATCGCACTCCCATTATACCGTAAACCTGAAGCGCAACACACCGCCCAAATATACCACTGCGCCAGTCCGTCAGGATGAATTCAATACGTATGCCGTGGAAATGTATCCCGACAGTCTGGTCTACTATACCAACGGAAAGCGCACCATCTGCTATCCGAAGGTGAACGGTGGCCGCGACGGTCAGTTTCCCTTTGCCTACGACCCCTTCCATTTGCGCATGGACTGCCAGCTTGGCGGCTCATGGGTGGGAAAGGTGGCTGCCGACCAGCTGCCGGCCTGGATGGAAATCGACTGGGTGCGCTATTACGAGCGGAAAAAATAGGCGGGTCCGGTCCTTGCACGGATGCAGAAAAAACAGTCAGTACTTTAGAAATTTCTAAAGTACTGACTGTTTTTTCTAAAGTAAGGATAGTTTTTCCGAAAGTACTGACTGTTTTTTCCGTGATTTGCGGCCGGCTTGTTCTGCAGCCGGTGGTGTGTGGAGTCCGGCTGTTTGCGGTGAAAACGTGACGGCCGGATGAGCGGTCTTACCAGTTTTTCGCTTTCAGGATTTTGCCTACTTCTTTCAGTATTTTTATTGATTCCTCCGGCACGCGTCCGTTGCCGTCGGGCCCGATGTTGAGCAGCAGGTTACCGCCTTTGCCGTTGATATCTTCCAGCTTTTTCACGACATTGTCGGCGCTTTTCCATTGGTGGTCGCTGGCTTTGAATCCCCACGATTCGTTCAGCGTGTAGCAGGCTTCCCAGAAATAGTCGAGCGCATTGGCCGGGTGTTCCTGTTCGGGCGTGCCGAAATCCTTTTGGAACTGGGCGCGTTTGGCTACGCGGTTGTTGATGATGATGGAGGGTTTCAGACTGCGGATGTATTGGTAGAGGTCTTTGCCGTCTTCCATTGTCCACCAGTTGACCCAGTCGCCGTCGAACCAGAGGATATCGGTGTCATAGCGTTCAATCAGTTCCTTGATTTGATGCTTCATGTAGGCGATGTATTCGCTTTTGCGTCCGGGCTTCATGGTGAGTTGTGCCCATTTGTCCCAGCCGTTTTTCCCGGCGGCATTGCGCATTTGCGAGGGATGGTGCCAGTCGATGATGCTGTAATAAGTGCCGAAAACGATACCTTCCTTTTTGCAGGCTTCGGACAGTTCGGCGATGAAGTCGCGGCCCTTCATGGGCGATGCGGCAATGTCAAAGTCGGTGTAGTCGGAGTCCCACAAGCAGAAGCCTTCATGGTGTTTGGTCGTGATGACAAGGTATTTCATACCCGCCTTTTTGGCGAGTTTGACGATTTTGCGGGCATTGAACTTTGTAGGTTTCCAGGTGTTGATGAGGCGGGCGTATTCATCGGCCGCGATGTCGGCGCTCGACTGTATCCACTCGGCATATCCGCCCACTTCCTGGCCGTTGTAGATGCCGCCCAGCTGGCTGTAAAGGCCGAAGTGGATGAACATGCCGAAGCGGGCGTCGTTGAACCATTTCATGCGGGCGCGGAATGCTTCCGGAGTTTCTTTCAGATAATCGGTCGTGGCTTGTGCACGGGCCGTAATGCCGGGATGGAGCAGCAGCAGGAGCATCCAGCCGGTGAGGAGCAGAATACGTTTGGTTTTCATAGATAGTTAGGTATGAATGATTAAATGAATGTTGTCGGGATTTTACTGCCGGGCAAGGAAATGAAGCCGCAGGTGGCGGGCGATGTTCAGGTCGGCGGCGGCCCAGTCGGGCTCGTGCAGGCGTGCGGCCGGCAGCCACAGGCTGTTGTGGTGCTCCTTCAGCGAGAGGGTGCGGGCAGGGGCATCGCAGAGGTAGGCGGCCATGGTGATGCTGAAGTCGGGGTAGACATGGTGTACCGTGAGCAGGTGGCACACAATGCCGACGGTCAGGTCCAGCTCTTCCTGCAACTCGCGGCGGAGGGCGTCGCGGGGCGTTTCGCCCGGCTCCACTTTGCCGCCGGGGAATTCATATTTGTAACTGGTGTAGCTGAAGCGGGTCGGTCCGCGCTGCATGCAAAGGATTTCGCCGTTGTTGCGCACGACGGCCGCTACCACGTTGTAGTGAGGCTTCATGACGGTTGGGGGTAGAGAAGAGGAAGGGCGCGCGGTCGGTCCGCACGCCTTTTTCGTGTTATTGTATTTCGATGCGGCTCCGTCCGCCTCCCGGCACCTTGACCAGGCGGATTTGCGGACTGATTTGCGAGCGGATTTGCTGGGTATGGCTGATGACACCCACTTTGCGTCCCTGTGAGTTCTCCAGCCGGGCGAGGGCATCCATGACGAGCTGGAGCGACTCTTCGTCAAGATTGCCGAAGCCTTCGTCGATGAAGAGGCTGCCGATGGCCAGACTGTTGCCCGAAAGCGAGGCGAGGCCCAGGGCGAGGGAAAGGCTCACGACGAAGGTTTCGCCGCCTGAGAGCGAGTGGACGTAGCGGCGCTGGTCGAACATGTCGTGGTCGACGATTTCGAGGGTGAGGGTGCCGGGCAGGGTGTAGAGCTCGTAGCGGGGCGAGAGCTGGTGGAGATGCCGGTTGGCGTGTTCCACCAGATAGCTGAACGTGTAGCTTTGGGCCAGTTCGCGGAACTTTTTCCCGTCGGCGCTGCCGAAGAGGGCGTTGAGGCTGCTCCATTGCTCGAAGTCGTCCCTGGCGGCGGCCATGCGCGCTTCATAGGTGGCGGCCACCTGCAGACTGCGTTCATGGGCCAGAATCTTCAGGTTGATGGCTGCCAGTTCGTCGCGCAGTTCCTGGCTTTGCTGCTGCAGGGTGGCGGCAGTTTCGGCCAGTGCTTCGGGCGTTTCACCCTTTCCGGCGTCGGGACGTGTGGGGGCGCTTTGCAGGCGGAGCAGTTCCTGTCGGGCCAGTTCGGTGTTGTGGCGGCTCAGCACCACTTCCTGCCTGTGGGCGTCGATGCGGCGGCGCAGGGCATTCCAGTCGCGCGGGTCGGAGAAGATGCGTTCGAGTTCTGCCAGTTGCACCGGCGAATGGCTGCCGTTGAAGCGGAGCATCCACAGGTCGAGTTCCGACATTTTTTCGTGATATTCCTTTTGTTTTTTCAGCCGGTTTTCCACGAGGTTGTGGTGGGTGCCTTTCGACAGACTGTAGGCGGCTGCGGCCGTTTCGGCCTGACTGCGGGCCTGGATTTCCCGGCTGCGGGCTTCGGCTATGCGCTGTTGCAGCGTTTCCTCCTCCTGTTCGGGCGTGCCGTTGCCGAAGAGCTGGCGCAGTTCCTGCTGTTTGCCCGCCAGCGTCTGGGTTGCCAGTTCGGCGGCGTCGCGGAGATGGGCTACCTGGCGCGACATGTCGGCGGTGTTGGCTTCGGTGGAGCGCACTTCCTCGCCGAGCACGGCTTCGTTGCGCCGGCATTCCTCCAGCCGCTTGCAGGTGTCCTTCCAGTCTTCATTGAGCTGGGTGAGGCGCAGGCGGAAGTGGTCGGCGTTGTTTCTCCATTCGCTGAACCAGCCGGAGAGGGTGATGATTCCGTCGAGGTCGGCATACAGTTGTCCGCAGGTGCGGTCGGACAGGTTGATGGCATGCAGCAGTTCGTCGATGCTGGCCGTTATAATCTGGTGCTGGGCGCGGATTTCCTCCAGGCGTGCCTGGTCTTCGTTCATCTTGAAGGTGAGGCGCGCCGCGTCCTCGTTGAGGCGGTTGATGTGCTGTTGGTGCACGTTGAAGGTATGGAGTTCCTGCCGGGCCTCTTCGAGCGAGCGGCGGGTGCTGTCGAGCAGTGTTTCAATCATGAGGCGGCGTGCGTCGCGGCTCACGCTGGGGGAGCAGTCGGCAAAGGTGGTGTCGAGGTGAGCGAAGGTGTTCCATTTCTCCACGTCGTCCTTCTGCTGCTGCTCGCGTTCGTTCAGGTTTTCGGTTTCGGCGTGCAGGCGGCCTTCGCCGCTGGCCAGCCTTTCGCGCATCTCCTGCAGTTGCTGCCGTTTTTCCTCCAGTTGCTGGCGGGCCTCGTTGTGTTCCTTTTCCAGGTTGTTGAGCAGTTCGCCGAGTTCGCGTTCGGTTTCCGTGTGATAGGGGTGATGGGTGGCGCCGCATACCGGGCAGGCACTGCCTTCCTTGAGCTGCTGGCGCAGTTGCACGATGTTTTCGCTCTGGCTGAGCGTGAAGGCCACATTGAGCCGGTGGTAGGCCTCGTCGAGCACGTCGGCCTCACGTTGCAGGCGGGCAATGTCCTTTTTCAGCTGTTCCTGTTCGGCCATGTGGCGGTTGCGGTTGGCCTGCTTCTCGCTGATTTCTAGATATCCGGTGGAGATGCGCTGCCACAGGAGGGCTGCCTGCTCCAGCTCGACAAGGCGGCTGCGGCTGTCGGCAAAGCGTTGCTGGAGGGCCTCGCCGTCGCAGCCGCGGTTGGCCTGCTGGTGGATGCTCAGTTCGCTCTTGACAACGGAGAGCTGTTCCATGTTCTGCTGTTGCACCCCTTCCAGTTTTTCGCGTGCCTGTCCCAATTCCTTTTGCATGCGTTGCAGTTCAGCCAGTTTTTTCTGGTTCTTTTCGTTCTGCTGCGATTCCGTGTTGAATTGGCTGAGTTTGTCCTTCAGCAGGTCGTAACGGTCGAACATGACCTTGTGTACGGACAGCGCCTGGTGGTGGAGCTGTGTTTCTTCTATTTCCTTCTGAACGAGGCGGTAGTGGTTTTTCTTTCCGGCGAGCTGTGTGAGGAGCTGGTCGTATCGCTGCTGGGCTTCCTTGTATTCCAGTTGGGCCTTTCGGAGCTGTTCGTTGGCCTCGGATATTTCACCGTTGAGGGCATGGCCGCGGTTGATGGCCGGCCGTCGCAGGTTGAGCTGCTGCTCGGCGTCGGCGGTGCGGTTCTGCTGCTCGGCCAGTGCGGCGCGGGTGCGTTCCACATGCTGGCGTTCCTCGAGAATGCGTGCGGCGGTTGCCTCTTCCTGCTGCTTGAGGCGTGCGATGTCGGCATTGTGGACGGCAATTTCCTGATAAAGCGGCTGCACGCACAGCACGTCGTCATATCGTTCCAGCACGAGTTCCTCTCCGCGCAGGGCGACATAGGCCTTGTGGGCCGCGTTTTGGGCATCCTCACACAGGCGCACTTTCTGTTCGAGCAGCTGGTTGTCGCTGTACCACTGCAGCTGGGTTTCTATCAGCCGGCTCTGCTCCTCCATGGTCTTCAGGCGGGACTGGCGCAATCGCCGGCGCTCTTCGGTTTCGGCCAGTTCTTCCGGTCGCAGCCGGTTGGTAAATATGCCTTTCAGTTCGCTTTCAAGCGCTTCGTAGTTTTGCCGTGCCTGTGCCGTCTGCTGGTAGATGGTTTGGGAAATGCGGCCGTAGATTTCCGTTCCGGTCAGTTTTTCCAGAAGCTGCGATTTTTCTTCCCGCCGGGCTTTGAGAAAGTTGGAAAAACTGTTTTGTGCCAGCATGACCGTACGGGTGAATTGCGTGTAGTCGAGGCCGATGATTTGCGTGATGGCCGTGTCGATTTCCTGCTCGGGAAAGTCCTTTTTCCGCGGGGCCAGGCAGCGCAGGGTGCGCGTCACGCGGTCGTAGTTGCCGGTGCGCTTCACGCGCAGATACCATCCGGCTGCGTAGCGGGCACCGTCGGGGGTGGAGAAGACCACCTGCGCGTGGCCTTCCTTCTGTCCGCGGCGCAACATGTGGCGCACGTCGCGGGCCTGGAGCCGCAGGGCGCCGGGTGCCTCCTGTTCCAGGTCGGGAGCGGCGATGGTCTCGGCGTTTTCGAAGCGGGGCGCTTTGTTGTAGAGCGCCAGGCAGATGGCGTCGAGCAGGGTGGATTTTCCGGCCCCGGTGTCGCCGGTAATGGCAAAGAGGCTGGCCGAGCGCAACGGCTCTTGGGTGAAGTCTATGGTGTGCTCGCCCTCGATGGAGGTGAGGTTGCAGAGCGTGATTTTCTCTATTTTCAAGGTGTCGGCGTGTTAGGGGTGTGACGACGGTTGGAGGCAGATTTGTTCGGCCGTTTCGAAGCGCCGGGTCAGGGCTTCGGGCATCTCCTGTCCGTAGTGGGCGCTGAAGACGCGGCGGGCCATGTCGATGGGTGCCAGGCTTTGGAGCTGTTCGCCTTCGGCAGATGCGGACTGTTCCGCCGTCGCAATTTCGGGGCGGACACGCAGCATGCGGCAGAAGTGGGCGGCGCGGTCGGCCAGCGCCTGTGTGACCTGATAAAGCATCTCCGGTTCGGGCATCGTTTCGAGCAGGCGGATTTCAAGGTAGGGCCAGTTGTCGCCGGTGTCGCCGGCTTTGCGTTGCGGCAGTTGGCCGATGGCAGCAAAAACTTCCTCTTTGCTTGCGGCCCCTTGGGCGGGAATGGAAAGAAGCTGGCGCAAGGGACTATAGGGCAACTGGGTTACGGAGACTGCGCCGTCGGCATCGATTTCCACGCGCAGCACGCCGTGACGGTAGCCGCGTTCGGAAAACGACATGGGCAGGGCGCTGCCTGCGTAGTGCATGACACTGTTGCTGCCCTGGATGGGCTGGCAACGGTGGATGTGGCCGAGGGCGGTGTAGCAGATACCTTTGCCCACGACGTCGGCAGGCACGCAGTCCTGTCCGCCGACAACGAGGCGCTCGCTGTGCTCGTCGGCACAGATTTCGGCGCCCGCGGCGTAGAAGTGGGCGGCAGCGATGACCGGCAGATTGCGGAAATCGGAACGGGCCAGTCGCTTCATCATCTCCTCGAAATAGTAGTGAAGGCCTTCGGCCGGACTCATCCCGGCGGGATAGTCGTAAGGGCGGAGATAGGGCAGGGCGAGACATACCACTCCGGCTTCCTCTTTTAGCCGTTCGCCGAGCGGAAGGATGAGATGGTCGAAGTCGGGAGTGCCCGTTTCTTCGTTGCGGCGGATGTTGCCGCGTACGTAGATGTTGTGGCGTTTCAGCAGCCGGGCCGGTGCGTCGAGGCGGCCGGCTGAGTCGTGGTTGCCGGCAATGGCAACAATCTGCAGTCCCTTGACCGCTTCCGTGGCCTGGAGCAGAAAGTCGTAGAACAGGCCTTCGGCCGCTACGGAGGGATTGGCCGAATCGAAAATGTCGCCGGACACGATGAGGGCGTCGGGTTGCTCTGCCCGCAGGGTGTTCAGCAGCCAGTTCAGAAAATGCTGGTGTTCCAGATTGCGCTCGTGGCGGTGAAAGTTGTTGCCGAGATGCCAGTCTGCTGTATGCAGAATCTTCATAGGAGTGTATTCTTTTGTCTGCAAAAATACTGAATCCTGCGCAGAACTGCGTTGGTGCCCTTTCTTTTTTTCGCGGGTGGTGTTGACTTTTGCGTGGCGTTTCCGAAGGCCGGCGGGCAGTCTCTGTAACAGGTACAAACGAAACCGGTCCGCTCCGTGACAGGCACGTGGGCGGACCGGTTGTAACTCAGTCAGGACGGTGAAGGGTTATTTGACGTAGACCTTCTTGCCGTTGATGATGTACAGACCCTTGACAGCCTTCTGTACGCGGCGGCCGCTCAGGTCGTAAATCACTTGCTTCTGCTGTCCCGGTTCTGCTACTACGGTTTCGCTGATGGCATCCCATTCGCCTACGGGTTTCAACCGCCAGTAGTTGTTGTAAGCGGCAGTCAGTGTGTTGTAGGTGGTGATGTAGCCGGAAGTGGCGTCTCCGTTGGATACCGGGGCACCGGCCAGGGTAATGATAGAGGCACCGTAGTTGTGGACGAAACTGTAGGCTGCGGGAGCGTTGGCATTCTTCTGGATTTCGAACGGTGCGGGAACACCTTCATCGAAGGAGCCGTCTTCGTTACCCTGCAGGCCCCATGGTGCGCACATGGCGTGTCCGTTGAAGCGGAATCCGCCGATGGGCAGACCGGGTTCGAGCGCAACAATGTAATAGGTGCTGTCGCTGGCGGTGCGGAAGCCGAAGTGGAATGCCTTGTTGCTTTCGTCGGCTACCTTCCATACGAGCGAATCGCCGTTTTCAACAGCCATTGCGTAGGCAGGAGCACCCGGCTGGCTGGTGATGAAGTTCTTGTATGCGCTGACAAAAATGTATGCCTTGTTGCTGTCGAAGGCAATGGTATCGGCCTCGGCCAGAGCTTCGGCGGCAGCCTGGCAAGCAGCCAGGTCCTTGTTGGCATAAGCCGCCTTGAGGTCGGCCAGCTGTTCGGCAGTCCAGCCGCCTACGCAATTCTCTGCCTGCAGATAGCTGATGTATTCGCCGAACTTGAGGGCATCGGCCAGTGCGTCGGTATATTCACGGAAAGTGATTTTGGAACCAGCGTCGGTGGCTCCGGCATTGTTGGCCCAGAATTTCAGAACGCCGGCGTTGGCGAAGTCGTTGACGTAAGCATTGGCTGTGCTGTGCAGTTTCAGGGAGAAACCGTCGTTGTTGAAGCTGATGTCGAAGGTGTTCGGTGCCTGAGTGTCTGCTTCAGGAGCAAAGAATACGGCAGTACCGTCGTTGCCGTCGCTGGCCCAGAGAATCTGGTCGGGTCCGGTCACCTTGTTGTAAATCTTAAAGCCGTCCTGCATGTTTCCGCTGAAGGCGAAGAGCGCGGAATCGGTGTATTCGGTCAGCGCCGTGCACTTGATGCCCAAATCGTTTTCGTTGTAGGAAAGGTCTTTGGTGCCGCGTATCTTCATGAGATACCATTTGGTTCCGGGAGCGAACTGACCGTTTTCAACCGTTGTAGGCTCAAAGGGAAGGCCGCGGCCGTCTCTGCGGTATTCCAGGCGGATGGAGACGTCTTCGGTGATGGTGAAGTCGTCATAGCCTTCTGTGATGAGCGTGTAGCCGAGTCCCACCTGCTGGTCGGTCGGGAGCGGCAGCTTCTGGCCTTTCTGGATGTAGCTGGCAGTGCTGAAAATGAGTTCTTCGGTGTCGGCATCCACACAATCTATGGTTACATAGGGCCAGGTCTCATATGTCAGGATGAGGTAAGGCTCGGAGCCGTCCACGATATAGGGGAATTCAATGTATTCATCCTTGTCGAAATCATAGGCTCTTACCAAGGAGTGGTTTTCCCAAGCCGGCGCTTGAATGGTGTCGCCCATGAGACCCTGGACGGTGATTTCTCCGTCTTCTTCGCGTTCACCGTTTTCATCTTCCAGCAGCATGGTGATGGCGTAGGTGTCGTGGGCTTCCGTTTCAGCCTTGTAAATCATGTAAAGAGAGTTGGCGCCCGGAGAGTTCCAGCCTACGAAGTTGGCCGAACCCGTTGTGGCTCCCTTGGGAATCTCCTGTCCGTTGAAGTAAACGCCGTTCTCGTCGAAGATGTAGAAAAGTGAGTCGGCTACTTCGGAGATGGTAATGGTGAGCAAGCCCGGTGTGCCTTCGTCCTGGGAAACTGTGCGTCCCATCCAGCGTGACCATTGTCCGTAAGTATCAAGGTCGTCGATGAAAGTGGGCAGATAGTTGCCGCGGGGACTTTGCAGGGAAAGCTGATAGCTGACTTCGTCGAGCTGTTCGTAAGAGAGAACTGTCCATACGTAGTCGCTGCTTTCCTTGGTGCCAACGCGCAGGTCGCGGCTGATTTTGACGAAATTGTCATCCACTTCGCGCATGAATGCGTTACGGGTTCCGTATTCTTTGTCGTTAGGATCGGTCGGACCGTTACAGAACAAGAGAAGTTTGTCTCCTACGGCCAGCTGACTCATGTCCTTGACGGGACCGCTGTAGCTGGTAACAATGTCGATGGCTATGGCCTGAACGGTGCATAGCATCATCATAATCATAAATGAGTAGAATTTTTTCATTTGCGATTTTGATTAAAGGTTGGTTATGAATTACAGAAAAAAATAAGGTCGGCTTTATTAAGTGATGTGTTTTATGTTCTGCTTTTTGTAAAAAAAGTGTTTACTTGCAAATATACTCTTTTTTTGTTCAGCAAACGAATATTTCCTCTGAAAAATATGAGAAAAGGAGATGCTGGCGGGAATAAAATTGTTTGTGTATAAAAGGAAAAGACAGCAAAGGGTTGCCGGATTCCGACGGCAATCCTTTGCTGTCCTGTTCAGAGGCGAATCCGGGAGTGCTGGGCGGAAGTTATTGTTGTCTGCCGCCTGCTTGATTCCACACGCCGTTTTCGCTGGCTTATTTTTTCTGCCGGTCGCTTTCGATGAGTGCCAGCAGTTTCTCAACGGCTTCTTCTGCGGGAATATTCTTCTCCACGCAGGTTTTCCCCCGGTACAGACTTATCTTTCCGCGTGCGGCTCCCACGTAGCCGTAGTCGGCGTCGGCCATTTCGCCGGGACCGTTTACGATGCAGCCCATGATGCCGATTTTCAGCCCCGTCAGATGCTTGGTGGCAGCCTTGATGCGGGCGATGGTGCCGGGCAGGTCATAGAGGGTGCGGCCGCAGCCGGGGCAACTGATGTACTCCGTGCGGGTGGTGCGCAGCCGTGCGGCCTGCAGGATGGCGAAGGCTGTGGCGTCGATGGTGCTGTGGGGCAGCGGAGCCTGGCCTGATGGCGACTGGTTGAAGAGGAACAGTCCGTCGGTGAGTCCGTCGAAAAGCAGGGCGCCGGTGTCGGCTGCCGCCCGCAGCTGGAAGTCCTCGGTCTGGGCGCCGGAGCACTGGTAGTGCTGGAAGAAAATGACCGGTGTGGGGATGTTTTCGTTCCATAGCTCGTGTACGAGTGCGCGCAGTTCGCCGGTGCGGTTGGGATGGTTGCTCTGGGCGATGACGACGGTTTCGGGATGGTGGCGCAGGCAGGCTTTCACCTCATCGTTGAGTCCGGCGTAGCTCAGGAAGAGGAATTTGAGCGGAGCCGGGCAGGCCGCCATCGTAAAGAGCACGTTGGGGTTGTAGGCCGGGAAGGTGTTTTCCTCGCCGGTCCATGCGTCGGCGTCGACAATGTAGCCTGCGCCGGCAATGCGGTGGGCGGCGTCGGGGAGCTGGCGGCCGCAGTAGATGTAGTCGGGGACAAGTTCGCCGGTTTCGCAGCTGCCGTCGAGCCGGTCGGCCACGACGACGGGCGGTTGCGTGCCGCCGATGTTGGCCACGGGGCAGGTGGGGCGGCGTTCGGGCCGTACGTAGTTGAACATGGGGGCGGGCATGCCGGGGATAAAGGGATGCCCGGTGCGGCTGCCGGCGATGTAGGACGCGAGTTTGTAGGCCACGGGAATTTCACATTCGGGCGCTTCGCTGAGCGATACGCGCAGGGTGTCGCCGATGCCGTCGCAGAGCAGGGCACCGATGCCGACGGCGCTCTTGATGCGCCCGTCCTCGCCTTCGCCGGCTTCGGTCACGCCGAGATGGATGGGAAAGTCCATCTTTTCCCGCTTCATCACCTCGCAGAGCAGGCGCACGGAGCGCACCATTACCACCGTGTTGCTTGCCTTGATGGAGATGACCACGTCGGGGAAGTTTTCCCTGACGCAGATGCGGAGAAATTCCATGCAGCTTTCCACGATGCCTTCGGGAGTGTCGCCGTAGCGGCACATGATGCGGTCGGAGAGGGAGCCGTGGTTGACGCCGATGCGGATGGCCGTGCCGTGCTGGCGGCAGATGTCGAGCAGCACCTTGAACCGTTCTTCCAGCCGTTGCAGTTCGGCAGCATAGCTTTCGTCGGTGTATTCCAGTTGCTTGAAGGTGCGGGCCGGGTCGATGTAGTTGCCCGGGTTGATGCGCACTTTCTCCACGATGGTGGCGGCCACGTCGGCCACGTTGGGGTTGAAGTGGATGTCGGCCACCAGGGGCTGGTCGTAGCCGCGTTTGCGCAGTTCGGCGCTGATGTTGCGCAGGTTTTCGGCTTCAAGGGTGCCCTGCGCGGTGAGCCGCACGTAGTCGGCGCCGGCTTCGATGATGCGGATGCACTGCTCCACGCACCCTTCGGTGTCGGTGGTGGCGCAGGGGGTCATGCTCTGGTTGCGCAGGGGCTGGTTGCCGCCCAGGGGGCGGTTGCCTATCCGCACTTCG
>PPYF01660275.1_pt1 | contig 67616 bp, 93 predicted proteins | sample 1559871 | NCBI WGS metagenome assembly PPYF01 (sample SAMN08240021, study PRJNA423297) | Human gut metagenome, whole genome shotgun sequencing project. | reverse complement strand
AGAATCCTTGGAAAAATCAATGAGCGGAGTTCCTGGATTTCTACTGCAGAAGGCAGTACTTTTACTGCAAAATATAACAATAATAATAACTCCCAGAGCAGTTCTGCAGATACAGATGCTTCAGATAGCGGTATCGTTAATATGACCACTTCAGATTCAGATGACTCAGACACAGAGGCATACGATGAATCCTATGATACCGATAATTCGGGCGCCGAATAAATGGTTCCCTCCTTCATTCATCCAAACATCAATACTTCAAAAGAGCTGAAAAATCCTGTTAAGGACTTCTCAGCTCTCTTTTTATGTTTTTACTATGCTTTTATCAGGCAGATAAAAATATCCTCTTCGCTACTTGCTCATAACCAGATAACTGATTGACATAGTTATATGGATGGCATTATATGATAATCATGGCGTCCCGCATGTTAATGGCAGGTAACCAGAATCTAACATTTGTTAAATATATATAAGGAAGCATTTAATCTTCCTTATATTCTATAACATCCTCTATCTTGCAATGAAGAGCTTTGCAGATTCGATCTATCTGTTTCAAGTTAACTGGTTCATTTTTCCCCATGCTTGCCATAGTTCCGTAGCTGAGTCCAGTTGCATCCTTTAAATCGCCTTTATTCATCCCTTTATCAAGAAGCGTGTGCCAAAGTGGATTATAAGATATCATCGTCAATCTCCCCTCTTTTCTTTATACATCTTATACAAGCATATGAGAATTCCTACGGAAACAACGATCTTAGTAATATCTAAAATAATATTTATCATATAGACCTCCATTTCATTTGACATGTGTTATTGTGTACTGTATATTAAAGTTGGATTCAGGGGAGCTCTGGCCTCCCCGTTTCCTAACTGAATGTTTTGATCAAGTCTACAATGGCTTGAATCAAATTCAAGATTGCGGTTATGAAGACTAATTTTGCGAGCAGCTCTTCATGACCGCTTTCTTTTTTTGGCTTCTTTCGATTTTGATTCATTTTATCACCTCCTGTTCTTTATGTTATTATTATATCTCATTTTCTCTATTACGTCAATGTTTTTCTTCAATTTTTTAGAGATTTTCTTCAATAAACTATTGACATGTGCGGTACATATGGTAATATACAAACATAAACAGCAGAACAAATTTTCGTATAGACGGTGCGAAGTTTAGTTCTTAAAAGGAGGAAAAATTTATGTCAGAACTTTTGAAAAAACAAAAATTTGGAGTTGAGGTAGAATTTACAGGAATAACAAGAACTATGGCCGCTGAGGCTGTTGCAGAAATCCTCGGAAGTCATGCTACCGGACCTGATCGCACTTGCTATCGTACTTATACGATTCGAGATAGCAAAAGAAGAATTTGGAAAGTAATGAGAGATTCAAGTATTTGTCCAGTTAGAAAAGCGGGACGTGAATTGATGGATGAATATAGAGTTGAATTTGTAACACCGCCACTTAATTATGAAGATATTGAAACGCTTCAGTCAATAATCCGTAAATTTAAAGAACTCGGCGGAGTACCTCACAGCAGTTGCGGAATACATATTCATGTTGACGGCGCCAATCATACCGCCACTTCTCTCAGAAGACTGGTAAATTTCTTTTTCAGCAGACAGGAGATTATCTACGATGCCCTTGCAGTAGGAAGTAGAAAAGACAGATGGTGTAGGCCGGTATGTAAGGATTTACTGGATACAATGAAAAAAGAAAAGGATCTTGATACAAGAAAAGTTGAAGAAATCTGGTACAGCAGTGCGAACGATCAGTATCATGGTGGTATTGATCATAGTCATTACAATTCAACAAGATACCACGCCCTGAATCTTCACAGCTTCTTCCAGAAAGGCACAGTCGAATTCAGACTTTTTAATAGCACTCTTCATGCAGGAAAAATTAAAGCGTATGTACAGTTTTGTTTAGCACTCTCTGCATGGTCCATCGAATCTGATGACAAAGTCGTATTTAGATCCATGAACGGATACACAGCAAAGAAAAAAGTCACTCTAATGTACAATATCCTTACAAACAGACTTGGGCTTTACGGAGACGAGTTCAAAACCTGCAGACTTCACATGATGAAACAGCTTCGCGAAAATGCAAATGCAGAACATGTAGCTTAATCATAAATCAGCTGACCTAGCGGCTTGACGGGGAGAAAGGAAAAACCATGAGTTTATATGTAGCATACGGAAGCAATCTTAACGTACAGCAAATGTCATACCGTTGTCCTGGAGCAACAATCGCATTTACTGGATATCTGATAAATTGGAAATTACTTTACAGGGGAAGCCGCACAGGATCTTATGCGACCGTCAAAAGGCAAAAAGGAAGTAGGGTTCCTGTTGCTGTTTGGAATATCGATAATAAAAACGAGAAGGCTCTTGATCTGTATGAGGGCTATCCGAGATTTTATAGAAAGAAAAATGTATTTGTGCAATTAAAAAACGGTACAAGGAAAAAGGCTATGATATATCTGTTGCCTGACTCAGCCACTGTTGGAAAACCATCTAATCGTTATGTTGAAACTATATTGCAAGGTTACAAAGATATGGGATTTGATACAGATTATTTGTACGATTCGTTAGAATATAATTTAAAAGAAATGAATTAAAGAGGGGGATATAACATTCCCCTCTTTAATAAGATGTAATCGTTGCAGCGGCTACATCTTTTTGTTGGGTTTCAGGGTTCCCTGGCGTGTATGGACAACTGACGTTTCTTTGTTCGGCACCCTAATGATCAATTCGTCTAGTTCACAGTTTAGCGCTTCGCATATTAGATCAAGGTGCTCAAGGTTTACCCTTTCCGTGAGCTCGTGGTACAACTCATTGATAGTGTTAGGACGTATTCCTGTTGCCCTTGCCAGATCCGCCTGTGTAAGTCTTAATTCCCCAAGCTTTTTCGATAGCAAAATTTTTATCATGCCATTGCTCCTTCCGTTATAAATTACCACTTTATGGTAATACACGACGGAAATTGTTAGATTATATCGTTTTTGGCTATATCCTATCGAAATCTTGATAAACGAAGCTTGTTTATCCTATCATATTGAACGCATAAAAAATAGCGGTAATATATGGAAGGAACTCCATTTACAGAGTTCCTTTTGATGTGATATATTTTAATGTGATTTTAGAAGGCACCGTCTGTTAAATCAACTTCTTGAAGTATCCAGCTGGGACGAACTCCCTTACGAATCCTTCGTCATTTGGATACGGAATCCGGATGAAGTACCATCTTTTTCCCTTTACGGTTTCGGTGTATTTCATCACATCTACAACCGCATTCTTTTTAATCACTGGGAACATTTTAGCTTGAGTTTTGCCAGCTGCACTATAGCACTTGCAATCCTTTGTGAATCTGGCTACATAGGCTACTGTGTTCTGTTTCTTCTCTGTGTCAGAAGCGGAGAAAATATTCCCTCTATACCTGAGCACGCAATTCCAAGGATAATTCCGATAGCTCCGGATCAAAAACTCCTTGCCAGTCTGATCTCCCGGTTTACCTCCATGAGCGGTACCTTTCTCGTTAATTGAGGCTTCTACCTCTTTGCCATTTCCACAATACATGGCTACATGATGCGCTTCATTCAGCAGCACGTCTCCTCTCAGTAGACCAGATCCGGTTGCTACGTTAACTTTGCTCGTTACGTCTACAAATCCATTTTTCAGAAATACATTCTTCATGTCTCCTGTGTATGTAGCACCGCCAGACTTAACCGGAACTCCGGCGTTCTGCCATGCCTGGATCACAGCCGAGGAGCAGTCGTAATCTCCTTTTTCTCCCCAACGATAATCCTGATCGTAGCCATGAGAATCATCTTTCGCCCATGTCTCCATCTGTCTTATTGCTTTTTCAGTTTTTGTCATCGTTACATCTTCCTTTCTTTCCGCAGTCATAGCATATTTCCAAATCATGCTGATTACCGCTTTCTGCCTGTCTGTGTAATCCCCTACCTGGTTCGGTGTCGGGTCTGCAGGATCCTGACACAGTGTTGTATAAATCTTGTCTGCGGTGTATGGTTCCGAAGTTTTGTACAAGATTCTTCTCAAGGCACTGTCTCCGCCCTGGTGAAGGACATTGATACATTCCATCATTGCGGTATCCGGCATGGATCCGTATGTTTTTTCGATGCTCTTCGCATATGTCTGTATCTGATCTTCCATATATTCGTCCTGGCATTTCTTCCCCAGATTAGTGCTAATAATGCTGATAATGCACTGACCTTTCGCAGATTCTGCTGTTACGGCGTATGTATCCCAGCTCTTCATCAGCAGGTCTTTTTCCATACCTGCATTATCCATGTCTTTGAATAGCTTCGGGTTTGCTCTCTGAATCCGGTATAACAGTTCTTTTGCTTCTCCTGCGTACCACTGGCCCGCACCGATCGTAATAGCTTTTTCATTGCTACAGTTCGCTCCGACCCCGGCAAAGCAGGAATAATCCTGCTTACCATATACCTGATCTCCGGATTCCACTGCGTACAGTATTTTTCTCAATACAGTTATATTTTGCTTATCCATAAGTCCACCTCGCAAAAAAGGAGCCTTAAAGCAGGCTCCTAACTACTCGTTCTTATTCGGGAGTTTGATCTGTCCAAGTGACTGAATGACTTTATCATATCCAACCATTGCAGACAGCCATGAAAGCAGGATCAGCGCAATAAGGTATACTGCCATCTTGCTGTTGATCTGTGCATCCATCAAAATAATATATCCACTTCCTACAAGCACTGATAAAACTACAGCCACCCCTCCTGCAAGGAAATTTGCCTTGTAGGTTTTTTTTGACTCTTCAAGCAACTTCTTAATACCTTCAGTCACTAAGCCAGTAAAGATTGATACAATCATAAGTAACAGTAAAAAATATTCTAATGTCATAAATTTATCCTCCTCTTCTTATGCAAATACCCAGTCTTCAGCAAGCATATCTGCCTGTGACGCTAGCCATCCCATCTGTACACCAGAAGTTCCGACAAAAGCTACTGCCATGTTGCCGATTGCGTCATGTTCACAGTTCACGATATCTCCGGTAGACGCTTTATAAGAGATTCCGCTTGCAAGCTGAATGTACTGCTTCTTTCCATTCCATCCTTTTCTTGCTACTTTCATGCCTCTTTTCAGGTACTTAATTGCTTCTCCGAAGGAGAATGTTGCTTCTCCACCAAGTATTGGGCAGTTCCGACTATCCGCATAAACCCACTCATCGGAAAGAATATTCTGAAGCGTATACTCCACATTCTGTGTTTCTCTTATATCCAGACAGCCACCGTCTTTTGTGTACATAAGGATTGTCTGGGATTCTTCATCCCACCACCAATAGCCAGCCCATGACGGGAGTTTTACTGGAATTCCTGATTTCATCTCTTCAAATGCTTCTTTAAATTTCATTTTCTCAATCCTCCTCATTTTCTGCCATATTGGCGTCGTTTTGTTCCTGCTTCTTCCTGTCCTCTTTTTCCCATTTCCGATCCTGCTGTTTGTCTTTATTCGTCCGAATCCAGCCGCATATGCCACACTCTCCAATGGTTGCTGCCACAACTGCACAGGCATATGTTTCCGGCATGCTATCACACTGTCTGTACAGCAAGATCATCTGCCAGTTGAACCATATAAAAAAAGCGCCGACAAACATCAGCACCAGGTTCAATGTTCCGACTTTCTTTATCGCCGAAACTATCTTTTTTATTTTCTTTTTTAAAATATCCATATCAATGCCTTTCTTAAAAACCGAACTGTTTAAAGAAAAATCCGATTGCAAGGCCAACCAGGGTTGTTATAACATACCCTGTTATCTGTTTCCACATCTCCCCATCCCGGCTTTCAAGTGATTCCAGGCGCGCTCCCTGCTGCTCCTGCTCTTTGCACATCAGCTGAATGCTTTGTGCCAGCTTCTCTACCGATGTTGTAAGCGAATTAATCTGCTTTGTATTTTCTTCAAGCAGTTCCAATCGTTTGTTCTGCCTTTCGTCTTCTGCATCAACGCGTTTGCAGAACTCAGCATGTTCGGACCGGCTAATGTATTCCGCCTCCATATATTTCCTCCTATTTTCCTGTCTACACCTTCTATTTTGACCTCTACGGTGGGCTTCTTTGGCTGTGCATAGTTTTACCTCCATTAAAAAAAGAGCCTGCTCAGGCCCTTTTCATGCCATCAATTCTTCATCATCTGCTTCGACATACTTTCTGCAATGAAATTCTAACGTATCCATATCACGTTCAATCTCATCAAGGGTTCTTTCGCTCGCACCCTTATTAAGTAGCAGAAGATCATAAATCAATGACCATTGTTTACTTATTATCTGCAGTTTCGTCATTCTTCTTTTGCCAGTTCTCCCATTCCGGAATCTTCCAGGATTTCTTTTACCTTTGCTTTCAGAAGTCTCGGTACCTCTGCATAAGTTTTCTTTCCAAGCATAATCTGCTGTGCCCATAACATTGCCATCATTTCTTTTCCTCCATCATTCTGTAATAATATAATAAAGTTGTCCAACAGTTTCATCATTACTGATATACCAGTTCTGACATCTCAAGAACGCATCCTGTAAGCATTTCGTTCGATGCTTTCAATTCTTCAAATTGCTCTTCCAAGCTCTTTTCAACTTCCGGAACATAGGACATATACTTCGCAGGGGACGCTCTTACCGTTTCTTCATTGATCTTATCTGCAGACTCCCTGAACTGGTGATAATCATATTCATACATCATCTGCTTTGCAGAGTCTTCCATCTGTCCCTGTTCAATTGTCACTTTCTGCTCATTCAGGCACAGTGTGACATCTACCATGCCATTATTGACAGGCTGCCAGCGCACTTCTGGCTGACGTTCCATATATTTCGCTTTTTGCATGCTTGCTGATCCTCCTTTTTGCAGCTGCGCAAACAGCATCAATGTTATATTTATCTTTGACGTATTTGGAATCGGTATGTTTAAACCATCCATAATAACTTGTACATTTATAAGCGGTCTGTAACGGGATTTCCATTTTATTTTTCATACAGTACCAAGCAACAGAATACGCTTTCCTTGCCCGTAGAAAGATCTTGCTACGGATTTCTGTGTGTTCCCTATAAATTACATAGCCCATCATGCCTATTGGCTTACCTCGCCTTTCTGCCTTATCCTTTTCTCTGTAACTATCGTATTTATTTCCGGTTTTAATACGATAATCAATCGGGAATAGGTCTGCATCCGGTTTTATTGTGAGTCCGTACTCTTTCAACAGGTACTTTTCTAACGCCCGAGCTGCCCTCTTAACATCAGCTTCCCGGGCTCCTATGAGCAAAATATCATCCATATACATGATACAAAAATATACAAGTCTTTTGCTTTCGGTAGCTCCATCACGGTGTTTTCTGGTCTTATGTAGGCTAAGTACATACACATAGGCTTTAGACAGGTAATAATTGCACAGAAACTGTGATAAACCGGAGCCGATATTAAGCCCCTGTTTGTATGTCCCTATCAGAAAGAACACAAGATACAGAAGGACTTCGTTCTTCACATCATGTTCCAACATACGTTTCAATTTACGGGTATCAACCGATGGATAGCATTTCCTTACATCGCCCTTCCAGGCATACCGAGATTGAGCATATTTCTTTCTGATCTGATGCTCTATTGCTCTTTTGCCTCCGAGCTGTCCTTTTCCTTTGATACTTGCATATTGATGATAGCCCAGTTTTCTTCTCCAGAGTTCATCCAGTCCTTCGCTGGCTATTTCGTCAAGAATAAGCTGTTTTACACTCTCCACTCCGATTTCTCGAAGCTTTCCGTTTATTCCATCTCGCCGCCAACCATACTGAATAGGTTCTACTTTCAACTCTCTGTTCTGGATTTCATATCTGAGACTTTCTGCCACTGTACGGACCAGACCGGATACCATGAGATTTCTTTCGTCTGTGTCCCGAAGCAATCGTTTCATAGCCTGCAAACTCATTGAACTTGTGCGACCATGCAGATACTTTGCCACATCTGACCGTTTCCATTTTTCGTCAAGTGCTTCATAAATTGAATCTTCAATAAAATCATCTGCTAAAATATTTACATTCTTGCAGCATTTCTTCATAAAGGCTTTCCTTTCTGTGTGATTCAGGGACTTTCGGTTGTCTACTAGTCCCGGCTGGCAGCGCACCTGCCAGTCTCCCCTTCCCGCTCTGCAGATGTCAATCTACTTCATGAGAAAGGAATGGCCTTTTATCACGTATTTCGGGTATTCCCAAGTATAGGCTTCTTCAGCCGGCTTAAGAGGTCGAGTATCAAATTTTTTATACACAGAAATTGTCGCGAGGATGTTCCACCAGGCATTCGTCAGGCCATTGTTGCCATTCACGCACGACGGGCCGTTCATGCCGCCATTGTTCAGATTGCCGCGCCGGAGGAGCTCCCGGACCTCATAAGTCCTTAAAAATATTCTATTTCATAGTTACTTTAAAATCATTTGTAGCCATTGGAGGGGACAGCCCCTCTGTCAGGCTGCCGCCTGCCATTCACCCCGTACGGCGTTAGGAGAAAGGGTCGCGAGGAAGTGCCACCCGGCATACGCCAGGCCACTGTCGCCATTCACGCACGACGGGCCGCTCAAGCCGCCATTGTGCAGAATGCCGCGCCGGAGGAGCCCCCGGCCTGTTCTTGTTCCAGCTGCAGGTTTTCCGCCGCAATACCAGGCATCAGCCCACCAAGCCTTATCGCCTCCTCCCCATTCAGTCGGAATCATTGTCCCTTTACCGAAGTCCACAAGTTGTTCTTTTACATACTTCCATGCATCGTATGCTTCTGGTAAAATACCCACTTCTTCATAGGTACTCATAATCGTATCGAGATTTGTGGTCAGGATCTTTGCATTATTTGTTCTGTAATATTTATCGGTTGTGTTTCCATCTGCATCTGTTGTAACAATGTGCATGGAATTTCCAGATACTGAATAACCACCTGGCAAAATCTCGATTTCATTAATCTTACAGATATTCTTTCCGTCGGTATTGGATACCGGACTTCCATCATATCCCTGTACAGAATCAGTCGAGCCTGTCTCCCAGTGCATTGTGCTCACCTTGTAGCTGGTTGCTGTTGTAAACGGAGTCTTAACATCAAGGATAACTGCACTATTACTATCGTCAATAGCTTCGATACCGATGATTTTTGCACTATCGACGATATTGTGCATATAACTATTTCCTCGATCATAATTCGTGTTTGAACCAGGATTTCCAATGCTGATAGATGAGCCTATTACAAGGTTATTCGCTTGAGATTTTGCAAGAATTACCCTTGTCGTATTTTCCTCAGCAACAGTGACATTGTACTGTACATAATATCCTGTGGCACCTCTCATATAAGCCTGTAAATCCTTAGTTCCGTACTTAATCATCGTCAATGCAAGAACCCATGCCGCATCTACATCTGTTTCAAAACAGTATGCCGGTCCCTGCTTTCTTGCGTAACCGTAATTTGCATAGGACGGTTTGCTACGAATAGGTTTTCCATTTGACACATATGGTACTCCGTCGATCTCGACTGCTGCACCTTTGGGATGGATCATCCAACCCTGCACCGTGCCATCTGGCCGGACACATTCCTGCATAGGTCTGTAACCTTCCTTTTTTCTCGGAAGCATGGACCAATGATGAAGCCAGCCGTTGTCCTCAGCGTTTCTCTCTTTTTTGTAGTAGAGTCCCATGTTAAGGACACCTCTATTGATTTTTCCCGTAGTTTTGTATCCAGGCATTCCTTCAATTGCAGTAATCTTCTGGTTTCCATCATCATCAAGAATCCAGTTGCAGTTGATTGGTCGGAACGCTTCCAGGGTGCCGATTTCATCTTTCCCTGCCGTAGTATTTGTAGACGGTGTGCAGGTAAGCCCTGCAAGTCCATCAAGGCGGTTCACCGCACAGGACTGTGTAACATCCGGATCAAGTTCTTCTACCGTATAGATTTCTCTCGTACGGCGCATAGCATAGTAGCGCTCAATTGCACTCTCTAAAGTGCCACCAGCTGCATTAATAGCTGCCAGCTGCTCAGCTGCTACGCTTTTAATCCCCTGTGTCTGTGTTGCTGATTCAGCCTGTACATTTTTAATTTCAGATGCACCTGTATTATTGATCTCAGTTTTTCTCGCATCGATTGTGTCGTTTATAGCTTTCTGAGACGCATCCACCATAGATTTTTTTGTTGCAGTGATTTCATTTTTTATCTCCCCCGCTTTTGTATCTACGGATTTGTTTATGGTTTCTATTGCACTCGTTGTCTTTTCAGAAAACGTATTGTCCAGTCCAGCAATTTTATCATTTACATTTTTCTCAGATGTCGCAGCGGATGATGCAGCCTTTTCAGCCGCACTTTTGTATCCGGCAACAACATCTTTTGCATTCTCTGCATCTCTGGCCGAAGCTGCTGCTGCTCCGGCTGAGTTCGAAGCCGCCTGTGCACTTATTTCTGAAGCCTTTGCGCTTGTCTCCGCCTCAGATGCTTTTTCTTTTGCTGTCCTGGCCGCTTCTTTAGCTTCTGTCACTAAGTTTTTGAAATCTGGAGTTGCTTCTCCCGGTACTGAAGAACAGAACCATCTGTCTGTACTTTCGCCAGGAGATGGGCGCACACCAATCGTCCCGTTTTCCAAACATATGTATGAGCCACCCTCATATGAAACCATGTCTAAAAAGTTGTATGTTTTAGAGTCAGAGTAGCTTCCAAGGGGGTTTGTCGTAACATTCCCCATGTTAGTCCACTGGCCACTACCTGTTGTTTTATTCGCCATTAACCTCTATCCCTCCATTTGTATTCGAGCTTAGGGCCGTTAAGTCTAAACTCAATATCCGTTTCTTCTGGATTATTCCGCATAAAGAGGCAAGGTGGCTGAATGTGAAACTCGACAAAACACACATTTCCATCCTCGCCTTTCAGATCAGCTTCCTTTTCTTTTACATAAGCATCGATATCATTCTTCGCATCTTCCACCTGTCCAGGGATTCCCATTACCGCCTGTTCTGCCTGATGTGCATAATATTTTGCGTTATCCATAAGACTCTCCGGATCTTCTGCCAATCCGACAGCGAATCTCTCAGCCAGCTTTCCGTATTTCTGGACATTCATATTTGTTGCGTCAAAATATCTGAGAATCTGTTCAAAGTAGTTCTTAGCTTCCGCTACGGTATCGCCAGAAGTATAGCCGGCATTGACTACGATAATGGCAACTTTATTTGTTACCATGAAGTCTCCTGCCATTACAGAAACATAGCAAACCCCGGAAGTCTTAAAAAAGCTATCCGGGATATCACATCTGTCTTCTTCTAACAGCTTTGGCTCTTTCGTTCCTTCTGCGTTTTCAAACACAGCTGTTTTTGCCAGCCCATCCCAATCCGTAGAATGAAACTGAAATACTGCCGTAAACACATTTTTGATGCCTTCTGTTGCGAAAATATTCTCCGTTTTTGAAATCTTGAGGTTTTTGACATTAAAGATAACTTCTTGTTTTATCATTTAAAACACCTCTCTTTTTTACCACATTTTTCCGATATTATCGCTTTTTGTTATTTAATATCGAAAATCGTTATAAACTGCACAGCATATCCCATTCAGGTTTGCTGATAATGTTAAGTGCCCATTCTTCCGGTACATGATTCTCCATATGCTTGTCGATATTATTTTTCTCATAATAGTGATTCCAGAAATAAATATTTCCCAGCGCACGTGCTTTGTGCATATCGCAAATATAAGTTGCTCTTGCATCCGGTGTACCGAACACCTGATAGTTGTATGCAGTACACCAACTACAGCCTTCTGCGACAGGACAGTTAAAACACTCGTCCGTACTCTGCGTTCTCCGATCAATTTTCTTGAGGCATTCCACACGGCATTTGTGACATTCACACTGGCAGATTCCTGTATCCACATCCCCTATACTATATGGTTCCTGCTGCCCTGCAAGAGAGCTTTCCATATACCGCAAACATGGATATATGATGCCATCTGGGTCAACTGCCAGCATAACACCATTCCCACCGCACCAATTTTCAAGATCATCCTCCTGCTTTGGACGAAAATACTTTTCCTCAAACAGGGAAATATAATAATCCTTTTCCATGTCAAGGTTGTGTTCCAAAATATAATCAGCCAGCTTTTTCAGCTGATCGTAAAAAACTGTGGCGTGAACCGGTTTCCATCCTTCCTCATACACACAGTTCGCATTAATCTCGTTATATCCAAGTTCGATCATATGCGTGATTGCATCGTATGTGTGCATTACATTCGCCGGAGCTATAGTAACTTTACTTCCCATGTATCCGCCCTTATTCGTCCAGTCTTTTGCCGCTGCAATCGCAAGATCATACGAGGGGCGACCGTCTGGAAACACTCTGCAGGAATCATGCAACTCTTTATTACCATCAACGGTAACGGAAAAAGACAGTCGGTTGTTCCATTTCTGCAAAACCTTCTGTACCTCTGGTTCGAAATAGCACACACCATTACTGCAGATAGAAAACATTGTTTTCATGAGCCATGAATGATTTAGTTCTATCATCCGGCCAATTGTATAACTGCAGATTCGATCAATCAGCTCTACTTCCAACAGCGGTTCTCCGCCGATAAAGTCAATGACAAGGCCAGGTGAACGCCTTGGATTGATATAATCTCCCATGCCCTTTTCTTCAGTTAACAGAAGATCAATCATCTTCTTTGCTGTGTCAAAGGACATTTTCTTTTTGCCCTTATGTGTCTGGTAACAATACTTGCATGCCAGGTTGCAGTCATCAGTGACCTGAAATGTAACGGTCTGAGTCAGAATCTTTTCTGTCCCTACCGGTTCGTGCAGCTCAGGATATAATCTGCTCAGCCTTTCGGAATATTGTTCTGTTCTTTTCATTCGATTCCCTCAATTTCACAATTGCACAGAATGTCTACTTTCAGTTCTCCTGTCTTGTACTCAAGATTCCATTTGATCTTGTGATGTTTAAGAATCTCCGGAATATATTTTTTCTCAAGCTCTGCTACTGCCATGCTGAACTGTGCATCCAATTCCGCTCCCTGTTTCTGATAAGCCTTAAATGCCGGGCTATTGATTACATCTGGGTCTTCCATGTGTGCTTCGATGATTCTCTGCAACACATCTTTCGTAAAACCTCTTTCATAATCTAATCTTTCGACATATCCTGATTCCTTAGCGTCCACATTAATAACTATCGTTCTCATATTACCTCCTAAAATGAATATACTGGTGTTGTTGCCTGTCCGAAGCACTGGTTACTACACGTTCCACCGCAATCGCTCTGACAGTTCGTTGAACAAGAACCTGAACAACCTCCACAAGAAGCTCCACATCCAGAAGAGCAACTGCTTTTACAATTTCCCTGACAACTGTCTGTGCATCCAGAGCCGCAAGAATTTCCGCAACCTGAACAGCCACTACAGCCCTGACAGGATTGAGTGCAAGCAGCTGTGCATTGATTGTCGCACCCCTGGCAAGATCCCTGGCACGTATCCTGGCACGTTCCTTGACAGGTGCTCTGACACGTTCCCGAGCAAGTTCCCGAGCAGCCACTACAGCCACCTGAACAGGATCCATAGCAACTGCCTTCACACCATGTATAGCAGTTGTTCATGCAGTTGTATGTGCAGGTTGTATCGCATCCTCCCTTGCATCCTCCCGAACAATCGTCGGCGCAGGAAGCTGTGCATGTAGTATCACACCCCTGACAAGTATCTTTGCAGCTGGACGAACACCCATATTTACATCCACCAGAACAATCATCGGCACAGGTCCTTTGACAACCAGTGCATTCATCTGTACACCCACGATTGCATACCTTCGTGCAGGTTGTATTGCAGGTTCCTTTGCAGGTTCCTGAACATATCGTGCTGCAATTTCGAGAGCAGGATGTTCCGCATCCTCCACAATTCCCTGATGCTGTAGACTGACAGCTCGTTGCGCAACTCGTACCGCATCCTTTCGAACATGCCATATGTATCACCTCCTTTCATCATGTCGTCATTGCCCCTGTTGTACATCCGGATCCGCATGTGTGTGTGCAGCCATTAAAACAGCCATTTGAACAGCCACCGCAGCTCGTCGAACATCCATCAGAACAGCTTTTCGCACAAGAAGTTTCGCAACCACCCGTACAGCCGCTACAGCCCTGGCATCCAAATGAGCAGGAGCCTACACACAAGCCTGTGCAAAGGCCTCTGCAACCGCTTTGGTTAGACTGCTTATCTATCTTTGCCAGCGTATCAACGAACTTTTCTGCCTGATCTACGATTACATCTGCACCACTATGGCTCTGTTGCAGGCTATTATCCTGTAAAAAATCCGCCACATTAAGCAGCGGATCAACAATTTTCTGTATATGTTCATCTGTAATATCTCCCCCTGTTACCGGAGGAGTATCATAATCATAGCCATTGGAGTACTTAGCCAATGAAGCCTTCTCTCCATGATCGGTGCAATTCCTTCTGGACATTTCTTTTTTTACCTTTGCCCGTATCTCAACGAGCCTTTCTGCCGATATCATGCTCTCACCTACAGACTTGTGATTGCAGTCTGTGCCGGCTGGAGCATGACATAATCGACGCTTACCGCAATATTGGCACTATTCTTCAAAAGTGTTGCGGTGATTGTCGCTGTATCCAAAAGGTCAATATTTAATCCGAATGTCTGGAAAGTATTAGACTTCTCAAACATCTGCGAAGTTATCGTCCTGGTCTCAATCACCGTTCCTCCGGATGTTGCCTTCAGTTCAATAAGTCCGTTTCCATCTGTGATCGAACTTGCTTTTAGTCTGATCAGCAAACTATAAAGTCCTTTTCTCAAACCTTCAACCGACTTTGAGAATAAAGTCTGCGCAGAAGCAGTTGAAGATGTTTTCCTTATTACATTAAACTGTGCACTGCCATCTGTTACTGTTGCTTCTGCAGACAAATCTGTTCCCCCGTAAGTGTTATCGGTTGCCAAGGTTTCAATCCGTTCTTTCATTTCTGTTACCTGTTTATTCAAGTATACGGTATTTAACAGCAGTGTACGAAATAACGGGTTGACTACATCTGCATGAACCAAATCTTTTGTTTCGATGATTCTAAGAACTTCGCTAAACTCTGGAGCATCCGGAATAATAACATTTGCCATTCAATCCATCTCCTTTACTGTAAAACATCATCAATCTCGAAGCGCATGGAAATATTTGAATCTTTGCCTTTTGGAAGAAAATTAGCGATCATAACAATGTCTCCGGCCGAATCATACAGCCCGATTTCGCTTATGCTCTTTCCATTTGCTTCAGATCCATTTAATGTGCAATAGTATTCGCACTTATTTTCACTTGCTTTAAGAGTATGTCCATCTAACGCTTTCCGGAGAAATTCACTTTTCAATGTTTCTCCGGGAGTAAGAACCGTAGAACCGTCTGAACCCCCACTGCCAAATGCAAATCCTGCGATCTTGGGTAATGTGATTTCTCCGGCACGCGCCCTCAAAATCTTTGTTTTTCCTATTGCTGTTACCTTTCCTTCCATCACAATTCCTCCGTAGTCACTTCTGTGTCAAACTGTATTGTTCCATCCCACTTATACTCACCATTCCACTGATTCAGATTTTTATAGATCATTACACTTCCAGCTTTGCCAACTGGAAGTTTCTCTGTTATCTCACATTTAATATCAACAACTGGCAGTTCGTAGTGTTCCGGCCACAAATGCTGCATTCCTATATCTACCGCAGGGAATATTGCCTGTTCCGTCTCAGCGCATATTGCAGTCTCAATTACATACTGCGCTGCCATTGCCAAATGTGACGGCTTTATCTTCCGGATGTATGCCAACAAATTATCAGCTGAATATATCGGATAATCTGCGCCAATTAAAAGGTCGATGTTGAATGTATACTTGTCAATCTGTTCTGAAACATCCGCAGAAAGTCCAAATATAGTCTGTATTAAACTTTCCAACCGACCAGGTGTAATTGATGATCTAGTCGTCCTGTCGCGCCGATTCACGACTGCTTTTCGGCGATCATCAATGTCTTTTGTTCTGTCGATAGGTATTCCATACATAAGCTCGTGAAAAAACATTCCCCATGCAGCTGTTTCCGGAAATGCCTGATTCTGCGCTTCGCTAATCCTCCTGCTTGCAGTCTCCAGTTCCAGTCCAATAACCTCGTATATCCATTTTCCGACATACGATTTATCGTACCAGCCTCTTGTCACATACGTCAGGAGCCTCTGAGCAACCTCATTCGTAGGAAAATGTTCCAGATCAACATTGTCTATATGCATCTCTATCCCTCCGTAAAATCAAGGTCACTCAGCGTTGTTACCGGATAATAATCTGCCGCAACAGCTATGTTATCTGTGCCTGAATTAATCTTTAAGCCAGAAAAATCAATTACGCCAGCCGTATTTGACAACAATGCCGATACAACTGTATATCTGATTTCTTCATTGTCCTTCGCAGCTCTGTAATAGGTTTTCAACGCCGACAAGAATGCTTCCTTCACATTGTCAACGCTGTAATTGCTTTCCAGTTCAAGCACTGCACTGTAGGATATGGTCATATCCTTCACTGTAGATATCGTCACGGATGCTCCAATTGGAGCCAGACGCTTCATTCTGTCCTTCGGAGATACAATATAGTCTTCAACCGCCTGCAATGTTTCTTCTCCGACTGCACTTCCGTCCGGATCAGCAACAACAACCTTAACAGTTCCAGGTCCTTTCCATTCAGCTTCCACGACAGCAGAACCAACACCAGATACCTCTTTCGCCCAACGGACATAATCTGCATCGCAGCCAACAAAAGAAACCTCAGCTGACCGCAGTTTCTCAAGGATTCTCTCCCGGTATGTATCGTCGTCTTCTTCATCTGTACCACCTCTGATAGGGTTCTCATTTGTTACGGAAGTGATATTCTCGTTGGGCTGCTTCTGCAATGTCACAGTATTTCTTGTAACATTATAGGTAGCTCCCGTTAAAACAGACGCAACAGGTATGTCAACCGTTCCCTGCTCTGGTATAGTTGCTTCCTCAGTCGTCGCAAATTCAACAGATTCGACATCTGTCGTACCTTCTGTACAAAATACCGTCCCTTCCTCGATAATCGTTCCAGCGATGCCTGTGACGGTCACATGACCGGAAGCTCTGCTCGCCTGCTTTCGTGTAACCTTTGCAGATACACCATGCAAATCAAGCCATTCACCCCAAGCCCACATCGGGAACATCAACATCAATGTCCGGGTAAGGTTGTACTGTATCAACCTCGATATTTCAATCGCTGTTGGCATTGTGAAATCGTATGGGAAATCTGCCGGCATATCAGAGATATCAACAGGTAGATTGTTCATCATCCTGGATTGGATCGTATCAGGATCACTATTATCTACAAATTCTGGAGTTATAAATTCTTCTGCCAAGCTATCATCTCCTTTTCAGTTCTACTTCTAAATCAAATTTCTCCCAGTGCTGGCTGTATACTGTAAACTTCACACAGACTGTTGATGGTTCCCACGTAAATTCAAAATCCTCCACAGATTCTGTTCGAGGGTTGACCATTAAAGCCTCCTCTATCGTACGCTCAATCGCCAATTCAACAGCTGTATCATCTTCCTCTTTCATGGCATCTTCCATTTCTGTTCCAATGTCATCATCATACCCGAGGCAACTATATCTTTCTGTCGAAACAGCCTTTACACACCATGTTTTGTATGCTTCAAGTCCTTCACTTTTGAGCATGCAAAAAGGAGATTCGCAAACGAAATCCCCTTTCTCTAAGTCCCACGCCACAGATGGCTTGTACTCTGTATCATATTCTTCATTTTCTTCCTCATATTCCGGTATATCCACCACCGGATATAAGTTATTGTCTGCCATATGTCCTCCTATACCGGTCTGGTTATAATGTCGATCACAACAGCAGTGTCTTGCACCCACGCAATCAACACTCTGTCTCCGGCCTGCAACTGCCGCATAGATTCCGGAAGATATGCTTTTCCAGAATGTTCATCTGCCCGGACATCGCAAAATGCATCTCCCGTCTTTCCAAGAGTTAATTGCCTGCAAACTCTGTAATCATTATGCGGAATCGGAATCGGAAATGTATTCGAGAGCAGGCTGCCGTCTGCCTGAATCTCTGCAAAATCAAGGCAGAGCGGCTTATCTGCGTGATCCTTCATTCTTGCATCTAATACCGCAGCTAATCGTGCGACACCGTTATTACTGTCATATGCCATATGTCCTCCTAATCAAACGAGCCTTCGTCTACCCAGCCGCATACATGGGTCTCAGCCCAGTTAACATTTTCCAAGCACCATGGATGAGCACTGCCCGGATTACTGTGTGTTATAGTCGCCTTTCCGGCGCTTACCTTGTATCCTGATGTTGCATCCGAAGAAACATAATGATAACCACCATGGAAGTTGACTGTATCTCCGATGCTGTAATCTCCATCCTTTTTCTTGTTATCCTTTTTCGAGGGCGAAGATTTCAGTTTAGTTTTCTTCAAGGTCATAGTCATTTCCATTTTGTCGCAATCATGTGTAATAGCCGTTACCCAATAATATCCAGATCCGGTAGACATTTTCAAATGAATAATATCTCCCTTTCGGATAATAGGAAGATCAACAGCAACCACTTTGATTTCCTGCTTGGGTTTTCCATCATCCTCAAGAACTTCTTTTGCCTCTTTCTTCGCCTCATCTAAGCTGTCATCCTTGCCTCTGGTAAGGATCTTCTGGCGGATGCCGTACTTTGTTTGACCATCAACCGTAGCTTCTACTGGCCTACGCTTATCATCGTCTGCTTCTCCGAGAATCTTTACTCGTGTAACCATTCCCGAAGTGCTGATCTTATGAGAAACACTTATTAGATTTTCTGTCTCAGCAAAATGATAGATGTTCTTGTTGCTGCCAATCGCCAGAATCTGGGCCTTGCCCTTTACAGAGCGGATTACCGAATAGCCTCCACCCTTTTTCTTTGCTTCGTCCAGAATATCCTTAACCATCGTTCCAAGCTTCTTTTTATCTTCTTTGATAACTCCATGGGTCACATCAGGCCCGGCGTATTTGCCAATTGGTATACCCCATTTCTTGAAATAATCCTGTATAACCTGCTTGGTTCTTGCTCCGGAAGAATAATATACACAGTCTTCCGACTCCTGCAAATCATACAGGTTATCATAGGCCTTCAGTTTTAATGGTTGACTGCTTGACTTTGCAGATGGATTCCATTCTACAATCCGGCCACGCATAGCTTCATGCGCAGTTCCATTCTTGTACCGATAATACAGGTATAAATAACATCCTGGTTTAGACAAGCTGGAAATCCTGCCTTTTGTGGTCTTATCATTCTTTACAGTGCACGACAATCTGGCCGCAAGTTCGTTTTCCAGTTCTTCCCATCCCAAATCTTCAACAAAATTTGTTATGTCATATTTCTTCTTTTTTTCAGTTACAAGAACCAAATAGTAAGAATATTTCAGCGGATCAACCATATAACGCCTCCTTTACGGTATCGTAAGGATAGTGCCAGGGAATATCCAATCCCCTTGGTTGCTATCCTTATGCCCGTATTTTTTCGCAGCCTTTTCTATCGCTGTCTTATTTGCATCATAAATCTTTTTCCAATCTGCTCCTGATCCGTAAAATTTCTTTGCGATATTCCACAGGCAGTCACCAGATTTAATGGTGTATGTCTGTTTTTTCTTATCTGTTGAACTCTTTTTCAGGTTCGTTCGGGTTGTCGTCTTCTTTTTCTTCTTATCAATGCCAAGGTCCTTTGTGGTCTGGATTTTAAGCGGACGATAACGATAAAAGGAAATGCTATAAGAGTAATCTCCTTTCCCGCCAAATTTCTTATATTCAAAACTCTGAATTGTGACATCTGTGTTTATGCCTCCGCCTGCAGATATGATAAGATTCAGGACTGTGCCTTTGTCTCTCCAGTTCTCCAGCTTCTTTATAACGCTCTTTGGATCTAGCCATTTCGTATGTATGATCGACATCTTCTTCCTGGCCCTTCCCCAGAAATATCCGCTCCACTCATACGATCTTATGTCCGGTCCTGCCGGAAAAGCAAACACACCCTGTTTGATAACATCGTATTTCTGATACTTCGCGTTTCCTTTGACAGTGATCTCCTTATCCGGGAGAGAAGGAAAACGAAGGCTGGACTTTTTATTCGCCGCTTCTTTTAGATATATTTCCATGTTCTCTCCTTTCTAAGTCGGCATATTTGCATAAGAATCAAGTAATCTCGTTGCCAGTTCACCAGACATCTCATTAATCAGCTCTTTTAGTTTCTCCTTGATGGTATTGACAGTATCATTTCCGCTATCTCCGTTGATATTGAACACAGGGTTCATGTTAATCACAACCTGTCCCTTGTCTCCGCTACCAGAAGAATCTCCAGAAGTCGAGTCTGAGGAACCGCCTGACAACGGAACATCACCAATCATGCCGCCGTCTGCATACTCTTTAACACCCAATGCCCGTCCAGCCTGTAACCACAAGTCCATGCCTCTGTCTCGGCGTTTTGAGCCAAGAGGAATAATAGCTTCTGGACCATCTTCACCTACCCAGGATAATAACGGTCCGGTAACGATGCTTCCCTCTGCATTACCTGCAATAGTAGCTGTAACGGATGAACCGCTTCCAGATGTTGTAATTCCGGCAGATGGATTTGTTATATGCCAGTTAAGAGTTACATTAACGGTGCATGATGCGGGAATCGGATTTGAGAATGTAGACTGTACTTCTCCTGCAACTTCAGAATATACTTCAGCGGCATTATTTGTTTGATCGAGCGTTACATCGGTATGTCCGTCTGCTGGCATAGATTCAGAGAATGTACTTTCAACCTCTGACTGCGCCTGCTCTTTTGCTCCGGACGCATCTGTGGTCGCATCAGTGATATTAACGTTTGCAGTTGTATTTGTCTCAACCGGTTCCGTTTCAGTCTGCGATTCTGTCGCACTCTGAATACCGGAAGTATCAACATTTACTAATTCCTGCGGAATCGTTACCGTTGCCCCAGACGTTACAGTTATATCATTCGCCGCAAGCGTACCGGATTCCATGCCAAGGGCTGCCTCAATCTGCGCTGTAGCTGATTCTGAATCAACCTCAACGTTTGATAAGTCCACCTTAACTCCTTCGGCAGTAACAGAAAACTCTGCTCCCTCAGTTGTTAACGCAGACATAGCGTCACTTATTGCAGCTTGTGCGGCATCACCATTCACTTCTGCCTTCAAGGTATCCATTGAAATCGTAATCTCATCTCCAGGATGAATAATGTACGGTTCTTCAATGCCGTTTTCTTCTGCGATCTTATGCCAGTCAACGCCAAGAGCATTTCCGATATCCCAGAGACAGTCACCAGCTTCAATCTTGATTTTTGCGCCTTCTGCCGTAACTTCTTCAGTAGTTGCAAGATCTCCAAGTTTTTCGTTCATAGCCGATACCCAGGAATCTTTATCAATATCCACATCTCCATCAACAGCAGCTCTCAGCCCTTCAAGAGTTATCTCATCTGTTGTTGTTTCTGCCGCAGCCCTATCAATTGCAGTTCTAAGCTCGTCAGGTAACTGCTCTCGTAAATCTTTATACGCAGGATTGCTCGGGTCTGTGAGAACGCTCTTCATTTCTTCACTTCCGGATTCGAGGATCTGGTTTGCATAATTCTGCCAAGTGGCATCAACATCACCTGCTGCCGCACCAACTTCAATAGCTTCCTTGTACCCATCCATAAGACTCTGTGGCACTGCCTGTCCTGCTTCTCTGTACTGGTCAATCAAGCTTCCCATTTGACTAACATCCGGAGCTATTGACTGATACAGCTCATTTAAAGCTCTCTGATCGGCATTTGCGCCAAATCCAAAGAATCCTTTACCATCATCCATTGATTTAAACGTGTCTTCAAAAGTACCCGCAATCATTCCATAGTTTCCACTCTGTAAACTGGTTTCGGCGCTCTTTAAAGCATCCTGTGCATTTTCCGTAAGCGTCTGGATGTTTCCAGTAATCTTCTCACGATATGTATCATTCAGGGTATTACTTCCAAGTTCAAGGCTCTTGGCTAATTCGGAGCCTTGCTGTCCTCTTACATACCACCCTGTCTGCTCCTGATAACTCTGATTCTGCGCGTGAGTAATTCTTCCGGCAGCTTCCATGGCATTCAATTCTGAATACCACTGAGTAACATCCGCCTGAACACTTTCCATTGCGGTCTCACGCTGGCTTCGCATTTCATCCATCAAATCTGTGAACGAACCGCTTTCCAGGTCAGCAGCACTCATATGTCCGTATTTCTGGTTAATCCAGTCCCACTGCGCTTGTGCTTCGGCTTCTTTCCAGCGGGCAGTAATGTTATTCATCTTCTCCTGCAATGCACTAATAGCTTCTTCTTCATTCACATCAATGATGCCGTCTTTCAGGGCTTCTGATACCTTTTGCGACAACTGACTGGATAAATCGGATAGCTCTAAATTGTCCGCTCTAGCCCATTCCTTGATGTTCTGGGCTAATGTCTGTCCATCTTCTGTCCCTCCAAGATATGTCTGAACGTGAATATGAGCCGCAAATGTACGACTCTCCAACTCAGATATCTTGCTTTCGACAAAAGTATTAATATTATCCGTATATTCCTGCTGTTCATCAGCTGTCAAAGTGATTCCAACTCTGCTCTTGAATTCAAGAACATCATTTGATTCCAAAGCTTTCTGCGCTTCAGCTCGTAGATTGTCGGCATTCTGTACTTCATTCAATGCCAGTTCAACATTGGTAAGGTACTTCTGATTCAGTATTCCTGCCGCCGCATCTTTGACTTCATCTGCAGATAATTTAATCTTTCCGAAATGATCTTCAAGACTATTTTCCAGCTGTGTCTCATTGTACTTGTCGATCGCAAGCTTAATACCGATGATCGCCGCTGTAATTCCCGCTGCCGCAAGTCCAACTTTTGCTCCCATAGGAATCATTGAACCCAGATTACTTGCGAAATCCATCACATCGTTTGCGCTTCCGGCAGCTTCTGTAATATTACTGATAGCATCTCCGATAGGGGATAGGGTTTCCACTACACTTTTCCCTTTTTGTGCGATCGCCACCGCTCCTTTCGCTAGAACTCCTGCACTTAACCACGATGTTAGTCCTGCTTTTTCACCTCCCGGAAGAATAGCCGCTGCACTCGAAAATAATGTGCCAAGCCCACTGGATATTAATTGCGCGCCATCTCCAGAAACCCAATTCCCGAACGGCTTTGCGATTATTGAATCCCATGCTATGTCTATCTTTCCAAACAGATCCGCATTCTTCCACTCGTCAGAACTGGTCATGTCAGTGATCTTGCGTTTTACGCCTGCAATCTTATCATCTACCACATCCATAACCGCATTGATTCCGTCTGTTATCCCTGGCATTGCATCAGCTATTCCGCCTGCAATATCTCTCAGGTATGGAGATAGACGTTTCCCGAAGGCGTTCTCCGTACCTTCGATAGCACTCTGCATCAGTGTGAACGAACCTTTCAGGTTATCCAGCATTGTGTCTGCCATGTCCTCTGCCGCATCATTTGCATTATAAATAGCATTACTCAACTTGTTATAGTCTTCTTCACTGGCATTAACAATCGCAAGCATTCCTGCCATTGCTTCTTTACCAAAGATAGTAGATGCTACTGCTGTCTGCTCATCTCTGGAAAGCCCACCTAAACTTCCTCTTACGTTATCAATAACACCTTTAAGCGACTTTAAATTCCCTTCGCCATCCGTGATACTAATTCCGTATTTATCCATGGCTTCTGCCATATCATTGGTAGGTTTTACCATATTAGCTATGGAAGTTTTTAATGCTGTACCAGACATACTGCCTTTAACATTTGCACTGGCCATTAAGCCTAATGCTAACGATGTATCTTCTATTGAATATTTCATAGCACCAGCTACAGGAGCCACATATTTAAATGATTCACCAAGCATAGATACATCTGTATTGGCATTCGCACTTGCTTGAGCCAATACATCAGCAAAATGTCCAGCGTCTCCTGCAGTTAAACCAAATGCAGTAATAGCATCCGTAACGATATCAGAAGTTGTCCCAAGGTCTTCTCCGGAAGCTGCTGCAAGGCTCATAATGCCGGATATACCATCTATCATCTGTTGCGGCTTCCATCCTGCCATAGCCATGTAATTAAACGCCTCAGCTGATTCTGTAGCCGTAAACTTAGTCGTTGCGCCCATCTCCTGCGCTTTTGCGGTCAGATCATCGAATGCCTGTCCTGTTGCACCAGAAATAGCTTTCACCTGGGACATCATAGCTTCGAAGTCCTGGAAGGAATTAACCGATTCTGCCACACCGAAACTGGCACCGATCAACGATGCCCCTTGCACAACCGGATTTTTTGCTGCACTTGCAAGCGCAGAAATAGGAGCGGTTGCCGCATCTATGACACCAATGGTAGCATTAAACACGCTTCCTCCCCATGATTCTGCTGCATCCTGTGCGGCCCGGATAACCGGCGTAGCTTCATCAGATGCTCCAATCTCGGCATCCCCACTCATTCCATCGAAATTCTCCACCGCATCAGAAGCGGCGGATACTACCGGGGTGGCGCTATCGTCTGCTCCTATTTCTGCATCTCCGGAAGTACCGTCAAAATTTTCTACAGCATCCGAAGCAGCATTGACCGTCTGCGTAGCAGAATCATCTGCCGCAACTTCAACTTGTGCCGTCTCTCCGTCTATCTGCTCCGTAGCATTTTCAACAGCAGAAAGAACCGGAGTTGCATTGTCGTCTGCTCCAATTTCTATCTCAGCCGCTACGCCCGATCTGCGCTGGAATCGTTGTGCCGCCCTGTCTGCCCTCTCGAACGCTCTTTCCATTGCAGTGAGATTCCTGGTCACACTCGATGTTCCGGAACCGGTATTATCGACTACATTAACAGGAATCTCTATCCTTATCGTTTCTGCCAAGTATCTCACCTCTTTTCATTTTTCTTGATATTCTCTTCAATCCATACCTCTGTAGAGGCAAAAAGAAAGGCTCTGACCCCAGAGGGCAAAGCCATCACTTCATCCGGCCGTATGCCCTGTCTCTGGAATATCCAGTGCAACAGAGCTGATTTATAACCGGACCTTATAAGTTTTTTGCTGTTTCAACCTTTGCTTCTTCTGTATCGTAGCCTGAAAGCTCGTCCAGAACAGCTAATACGTTCTCTTTTTCTCCCGGAAGCAGTACCGCATCAATAACATCCAGGGCATTAATAATGTGTTTTCCTCTCCGTCTTAATGCTTCCTGAACCTGTTTGTTGTTCCACAGTTTTTCCTGATCTTCTGCGATTGTCGCATGGAAAATCATAGAACTACGAAGCTTTGCGCTATCTACTCCCTCAGCTACCTTTGTACCAGTTCTCTTGTTCTTCGCATACTTAGTATATCTCTTACGAATTTCATACAGAGTTTCATCTGCCAATGCATGAATAGAAAAAGCGAAATAAAGCTTACCATTACGGACAATCTCAATCTTCTTTGTTTCGTCTTCTGCATCTTCTGCTGCATCTAAGAGACCCGTCAGATAATCCACTTCATTCGCAGCCATGTCAGCTTTTAATGTTTCATCTGCCTCAGTTTCTGTCATATCAACCTCTGTTACGTTTGATTCTTCAAATTCTGCATTTCTTCTTGCCATTTAGATTTCCTCCATTCAAATAGAGGGTGACTTTATGCCACCCTCCGTAATTTGTCTCATATCAAATTGTTAATGCCGAACGCTGCTCTGGACGTCCGTTGCAGTGCAGATTGTAACTTCTTGAAAGGACATCACCTGTCGATACATTCTGAATGTCCTGATCTCCGGAAAAAATGCACTCTCTATAAGTCACGCGCTCCTGAGAGCCGTTTCTTCCTTCGATTGCACCATCCAGAGTCATTACCGGGCTTTTCCCTTTCTGTACGGCGTTGATAACCTGATTGAACAGATATCCGTCCAGAACCACAATCTCAGAAATAGTGATGGTAACACCAATAGTGTTGTTCACCTCGAGTTCCATATTCTGGCCGATCGGGTTATACTTGTTATTGTTGAACGCTGCCTTTGTATGGAAGCTGTTTACCTGCGCAAGAGCATTTCCATCTTCATCATAGAGCATGGCGTCCTTACCGGAACGGCTGTGTCTCGCATCTGTTGAAGCACTTGTATTTAACATTCAAATTTCCTCCCTTCTTACGCTGAAATAGTGCTGAACTGGAATCTAAAGAAGTTGTAGATATGCTCAGCAGAATCTTTATCAACTACATCGATATCGAAGTAGCAGTTGTCTGTGTCAGCTGTATATGTAGTGCTTTCTGCTACAGTGCCGCTTACCAGCTTACCTTCCTGAATCATGTCGTTTATAATCTTCTGGAGTTTTCCAACGATGGTAGCTCTACCATTTACATCATTGTCAACCTTGCCTACAAGAGCATCTGCCTGAGCATTCATACGATACAGCAGTTCATATCTGGTCTTGACTCTACGAATCTTCTTCCATCCAGCATCCTCATTGTCTGCCGGAGTAATCAGTGTATTAATAGCAGAATCAATCCATACCTCATCATCCTGAGAGGTACTAAGCACAAGGCATCCTCTCTGTTCAGCTTTTGTGATCTGAGTATTTGTAAGCAGTTCGCCTACTTCTGTGTATCTGCTGATGGCAGTATGAGTAACTGACTGGCTTGCCGGAGTAGCCGCAATCAAAGCCGCAATCAAAGCCGCTGTCTGATATCCGTCCAGTGAGCCGCCGTTGATAGATACCTTTGGATTCAGGATATACACAACATTCTTTGCGTTATACCCCTCTGCAGCTTTCATTCTTTCTTCCAAATCCTTATTATCCTTTTCTGCGATCACTGCAATGGAAAACTGTCCAGCCTCATAAATTCTATCCAAGAACGCCTGAAGCAGAGCGTGAATAGCAGTATCTTCTGTGTCTACGCAGATGGTATTGAAGTAATACTTCTCGATTTCTGTAAACACCGCAGAATAATTTGCATTGGCAATCGTTGGGTTCTTTCCGCCTGTAAAGGCTGTCTGATTCACATTTGTAACTACGCCCTTTCCGGATGATTCAACAGTTGCTGTAAAGTTCTTTGAATTTGCAAAAGCTGCTACAAGATTGGCTGCCTCATCTTCACCAGCTTTAAAATATACTTTCTCAAACTCTGTAGTTCCTGTGTAGATAATGCACTCTTTTCTTTCTGCATCAGTCAGACGGTTTCTGACTGTAATAGTAAATGGCATTTCTCCTACATGCTTTGCTGTAATCTTTACGGATCCTGTTGCTGCTGTGAGGCTTACGCTCGCCGCTGTGCCGCCACTTCCTCCGAGACGACACGCAAGAATCTTCTTCGCTCCGCCGTACCATGCCTCTCTGATTGCGTCTGTAGTAAGACCAGAACCGAAGATACTTTCGTAATCATCCCCTCTGTCCAGGATTGTTACAGCGTTTGCTGGTCCGAAATTTGCCTTGAAGATTACGGCTACTACTCCGTCTACTGCGCCAAAGGAATCATCCTCTCCGACTTTATCTACGTTGAAGTACGCCCCTGGGCGAATCTTCGTGCCGGCTTCATTCTTCTGGAAATATCCTGCCATGTGTTATTTGACCTCCTTCTTCATAAATTTTTCAATGAGTGTCTGTGCCTCAGAAACGCTCATATTCTCTTTTCCTGCCTGTTTTAGTGCCACTACAGCGCATTCTCGAGGGCAAGAAAAAAGCTGGTCGCTCGCGGCAATCAGCTCATCAATGCCATATTCTGTTTCTTTTTCTTCCGGAAGTACTTTTGTATTTTCCTCCGGAGGATTTGTTTTCTTTGTCTCTGCCATTGCTTCTCCTTTCATTTTGTGAACTCCATCCCTATTCCAACAAGATCATGATGTTTTGTGTTCCCTCTGAGACATCCATATTTACCTGTTATGGTCAGCTGTCCTTCTCTGAGGTAATCTGATTTATTGTTCAATTCCAGGTTCTGAATAATCATGGGCGAATCATCCAGCATGATGATTTCCTCATCTATGGCCAACTTCTGATTGATAGACGCAAGTGTTTTCAATCTTGTTGCAGCTCCCGGATAAATCAAATGTACAGCAATCTTACCTATAAACCACGAAATCGTATTCATGCAATGTCCTGTCGTATGTTGTATGTTTGCCAGTCTACAATAGAGCACAGGTGTTTTAGAGGTTTCAATAAAGTCTCCAACATTATCTATGCCAAGCACCATTGTTTCCGGAAATATCTTTTTGATATACGCAGCTACCGCAAGAACCGGATCAGGATCAGTGCTGAATTGCTCTGGATATTCGAGGATGTCAAATGCCATTTCTTTGCACCACACCTCTTTTCCCTCAATCGCATATGATTCTGTACGCGCCCATGCCACGCAAAACGGTGCTTCTCCTGCCGGCTTCATCAGTACGTCCTGAAGGCAGTGCTTCACAGCTGTTTCAATATCTTCGATTATTGTACTGGTTTTATCCGTATACATTGCAACATACAAGGTTCCCGCCGATGATCGTTCCTGATTGACCTGCATATCGATACGGTAGCATATCCTCGGATACTGCGTGGCTCCTTCCCATCCTTCCTGCTGGTCTGCCGGAAACTCAGAATCAAAAATTGCAGGTGCTCCGGCATATGTAGCAAGCATTGTCTGCAAATTTTCGTTTGCAGAAAGACGTTTAAAAATCAGTTCACTAAGATTCATTCGCAGCCTCCCTGTATTCCTGAACTGTACGAAGGCCATCGCTTGAATATCTTATTTCCCACTCATTTTTATAAACTTCTGAAACAGGTATGAAGAAATGATTTTGGGTGTTTGTCTTCTCATTCGGAAACATGACTGTTATCCGTTCCTCAGAAACATGATAAACAATGCCAGACATTCCTTCTTTCCATGTTCTGTGCTTTGCATATATGAGTGTTCCTCTGCGTACTTCGTCCATATCGAATTCTATTCGTTCAATATGATTAATCAGCATGTCAGCCTCCTATCTCTGCAAATATAGCCATGATGTTCGGCAATGCAGTCTGCTGTATCTTGTCAACAAAAGGACGGGCTGGCATCTTTCTTGTTCCATGTTCCAGATAACCAGCGTATCCCATGCCTGACGTAATGCATACCGCACCACCACTCATATGCCAGTTATTTTTTAAATGTCCGCTCCGAACACCCGGTGGACTTCCTGGTGGAGATGGGCTTGGATTTGCCAGTACAGATAATGCAGCATTTCTAAGGGCATTTGAAGCCCTTGGATATCTTGCAATCACCTGCTGCTCTATCCGTTCCTTGTCTGTTTGAACTTGAACTTTTACTGCTTCTGCTGCTTCGGCAGGCGTCATTTCAGATCATTCCTTTCTTCGAGATATATTAAGCCAGTTGCTCCAAGGTTTCCGGGATCCTCAGATAAAAGAACGAGAAAGGTTCTGCCCGCAGTAGTCAAATAGTCTCCCTGCTTTACATCTGCAGAATCCCGGATAACAAGAGTGTGGGTTAAAGAATGTTGTTCCTGATCCCACCTGTGTTTCATCCTTTCAGATTCATGTGTAGATGCTTCAGCAAGTATTCCTGATATCTCGCCTTTCGCTTCAAAATCTGACACAGGATGTCCGAGTATGTTGCGAACGCTCTTTCGTCTTACCACAAAATCCGTCCATAAATTTCCCGGCCTTAGATACATTAGGCCAAATGGGCTTATCATATATCATCACCCTCGCTCTCTTCATGGCTCATCATTCCGTTATAGAAATACGGCGCTGGTTGTTTACTTGTATCTCCGGCATTCATCAGGATCGCCGAAGGAGATACCGAGGCAAGACGAAGTTCTTTCTTTAACGCCTCATACTCTTCCTGCCACAATTTAGCCCTATCACCAAATTTAAATGATGTAGGGCCAACCGTTGTATCAGGTTCAAAAGAAAACCTGCGAAATATGCTTTCAAGGCACTTTAATTTTGCCCGTTTCCAATCTTTCGCAGACTGAACATCATCGCATAAAACAATGTATTCCTCGTCTGACAATGCACAAGTTCTCTCTTTTCCATCTACCATCACATCTCCCAGTTCAAATCTCATTCGATCTTTCCCATACGATGTGATCATAGCAGGTTCATATGTATAAGTTCCTGCCATCAGGCATCACCTGCACTTTCCTCCAGTTCCTCAAGGCTCTTCGCTTTAGTTTCAGCTTCTTTCTTTACAGCAGTTCTCGAATCTACTGCGTTCAGAAAGATAAGCACTGTATTATCTTTCACAGAGCCTCTAATATGAGCTACAGCATCCTTCTGGTTCATCTGCATAGTTTTTACTGCTTCCTGAAGCTGAGGCTCTGTAACGTCCAAATCGAAGCTCTTATCTCCTTTTACGATTCCGATTTTGAAGAATACTTCTCCGACTGATGCCACGCATTCCTCAAGTGTTTCAACCGGAATACCCTCACGAATCACAGTCAGTACTCCCATTTTTTCAAGAGCTACCGGATCAGTGACTGTTTCGGCCGGGATTTCCTCTCCGATGAAGTATCGTTTTCCGCTCAGAGTGCATGGTTTATTTGCAACAAGCTTCATAAGACACCTCCTTAAACTGCAGCTTTATAAAATCTTGCAAGATCGTCAGATGTCTTCTTCATATCTGTCGCCATAAGACCTTCAATGTACTCAGTATGTGTGCCATTCTCTCCAAGATAGTTCAGAATCGGAAGCATCTGTCCATTGCCGAGCATATCCCATGTGAAGATATAACCTGCAGACGGTTCATCGATACTCGGTGCGTTAGTTGCATAAGCCAGTAGAAATGCGTTCGGATCTCCGATATACTGCATATCTTCATCTGCGCCCATGCTTGCACTGTTCATAATGGATTTAAGTACTACAATCTTTTCAACTCCAAACAACTGCGCAAGCACATTCTCTGTTACAGATGCCGGATTTGCGGTGCTTCCACCGTATTTAACCCTTTCGAGGATGCCCGGATGTACTTTCAGAGCATTAAATACATTAATACCAAGACCAAGACGATTCGGCATGCGACCTGTCTGCTGGTTCATGTCGGTCTTCTCTTTGTCGATAAATGCAATAGGGTCAGAATTTGCATTGCTGAATTTAATGAACTGGTTTGTGCTTGGAGTGGTGTTATCGACACCCTCAAGTTCGTTCTTCCATGCTCCTTCTTTGAAATAGCTCGCTGCAAATAAACGGTCCTGGTGGATGTTAGCCTGTTCTGCAATGGTTCTGGTGCGCTGCTGTTTGGGCTGAATGATAGATGGACCCTGACGTCTGGAAAGGTCGGTCTGGCGAATCTGGTCGATACCCATAATCATCTGATCTACTTTGCAGACATAGTTGTCAGTGCTTTCGCCAACTACTGTCGGGTCAACCTTGCCATATGCCGGTTTTCTCTGCCAGTTATCTCTCAGGAGATCTTCTCTGCTGAAAATGTAGTAATTGTCAGAAGAAAGGCCTACCGGACAGGTTGGAAAAAGAGCTTTTGCGAAATAATTGCTGGCATTCTGGTAATAAGCCAGTGCCATGTTAGTAAGTGCTGTGTGGGGTCTGAATACGCCTTTTGCGATTTCAGCCTGAATTCCCGCTGTTGTATTTCTCATGTTTACATTCCTCCTTTACGCTTTCGCTTTCTGATATTTTGCAATCTGGATTCTGCTGTATCCTCCGGCAGACACAGAATTGAGGGCAACACCGATCACGTACTCTCCCGCTTTAGCTACTGCTGCCTTTCCACCTGTGGTGGCTGTGACTTCCTGTCCTTTTTTGATTTCCGCAGACGCAATTGCATAGCCAATGTCCTTGATCTGGATTTCAAGATCATCACCTTTCTTTACTTTTCCTGATTCAGCACCGGAAATATCGTTGTAGCCACCTTCGATAATGGATAAACCGAGAAGAGGTGTTGTTCCGTTTGCGGCGATCACTACATTTCCATCTTCATCATATTTCAGAATAAGATTGCGGACATCTGCAATATCAGCTCCTGCCTTTTCTGCGATAGTCACAGACTGGTTGATCATTGTTCCGTTAAAGTTTGTACCCATCTTTCTTCACTCCTTTCTCAATAACCCGCTTCTACTTCATATTCATCCAAGAGTTCTGGATGATCCTCCCACGCTTTTGCAAGAGCTGCATTATATGTCAGAGCAGAGTCTTTTTCCATGTAGCCTTTTGCAATAGTGTCGATCTTACTTTCTGCTGCAGACTTCTTAATAGATGCTACAGGATTGCCTGAGAAGGACTTCCCAATTTCGCTAAATACGCCAGACTTCTCAACCATAGCAATGTTTCTGTCGAGAATGCCAATCATGTCGTTGTATGCAGTCCCTCCAGCGGCTTTCAGAGATTTCAGTGTCTTAACCAGTTCCTCCGGTTTTTCTCCGATGATCTCATATTTCTTTGCGACATCAAGAAGCTCTCTTTCTTCTGCTTCTGCCGCTCTCTTTTCCAGAGCCTCTAATCTTGCTCTTACAGCAGGATGCAATCCTTTGTAGATATCATCTCCGGTGTCTGCACTTGTCTCTGTTGTAGGTGCTGCTGGTGGCGGTGTTACTGACTTCTGAGTTTTCGTAACTTCGGAATCATCTACAATATCCGGATCCTCCGCTTTAGGTGCACTCTTTCCAACCGGTTCTTCTGTCTGTTCTTCTGTTTCTACTGCATATTTTTTGATAAGTTCATCATACGCAGTTCTTTCTTCTGCGGTCATTTTAGACTTGTTGATTTTAAGCATGTCTTCCAATTCCCCTTTCTCATTATCTCCGTTTGATTTTTCAATAATATCTGTCAGATTCTTATGTGCTTTCATAACCATCTGAAGATCTGTTTTATCTGGTGTATCCAGATTCTTTCTGATATTCGTCGCTGTGCCAGAAGCCCAGTTCGGGATATATCCTTTCATAGCTTCTGCAAACTGTTCTGTGCTTGTTTCCATTGCGGCCTGCTTCGCAGAACTGTCCATTTCTGCATCGCACAGAATAGAGTTCAGTGAATTCTGCAGTGCATAGCAAGTAGACCAGATTTCATCCCTGATTGCATCCATGCTGACAGCGTTGATCTGTTCATTGAATGTTGTTGCTGATTTTGTAATCTCTGAGTCTGACTTACTCAATTCACCTGTAAGCCAGTTCACAAATCGTTTGAAAAGACCTACCTCTGGATTTGAAATTTCTTCCCCATCCTTGCTTTTCTTTATCTTAATATTTGCCATCTGGTTAGCTCCCTGGTCCACAAAATCAACTTTCTTTATATGCAGACCTTCAAGTTTTGTCGCCAAGTCATTCCCTCCTTTCGCTTTATTTATCAAAAAAGCACCGTTTCCGGTGCCTATTGATCAGATTCTTCATCTTCCACTTCTACTCTCTTTGCTTCTCCCTCTATGGAAAACATAGAGTATGTTCCATCTTTAACCTTTTCCCATACATCGGCATCTGTTACCTGAAAACCAATCCACCATCCCGTTGGAAGTGTTCCCTCTGGAATACCCATAGCTTCCATCTTTTCTTTTGTAAATACTGCACTTTCAATCAGTCTGGCAACGCCGCCTCTTATATGCATCTCTCCACCTTCCCGGTAAAGATCAACAAATTTGTATGCCGCCTGTTCCAGTTCCTCTGGTTCGATGATGTCATGCTGCAGGTCTTCCAGCACTTCTCCATCTGCGGTAATCGAAATATTGGCCCATCCGAACGCCTGCATTTTTTCATCATCGGATTTCTTGATCTGAAATTTTCTTTTTTCAACCGGTATGTCTTTCGATTCCGGTTCATCTCTTATCTTCATGATTTCATTAAACGATTTCATATGTTGCCTCCACATATTTGACCGCACATTTGCACCGAGGATGCAATGGCGGCAATAATACTGTTACATTCCTTCTTCCTGACTGTGTCTCAAAACTATCATCCATACTAATCTGTACGCCCTCAAGAGCCTGGCACTCTTTGCATACTCTCCCATCCAGAGCAGTTGACCATTCTTTCATCATTTCCGGCATCAAATCATGCCGCATGGCTTCTCTGATGAAAGCATCTGCTCCCGCATTGTATGCCTGTGCAATCTCTGTCCTGGCAATCGTTTCAGCTCTATATCGCTGTTGTCGTTCAGCATACTTCGCAGCCGCTGTTCTGGCCTTTCTCTCAATAGATTCTTCTTTCATGCGTGGATGATCTGCTCTCAACTGAGTCTTCACACTGTTATAATGCCTCAGATTCGCTGCTGCCTGCCTCTCCGTCAAGCCAACCGTTGGCCGGATATATCGAGCAGTTTCATCGCTACCCATACCTAATGACTGGGCTTCTGCAATCAAATAGCGGACTGCATTCACCTGATCACTACAGACATTCGTAATCAAATTACCCGTTCGATTTATAATCCAATCTCTCACATAGATTTCTGAACTAATCTTTTCTTCCAGGCCAACAAATTCAGCTGTTGAATTCCACGCCGCAAAATAAGCGCTTTCCCATGATGCTGTCATTTTCGAGGAAAGAAAGACAGAATAATCTGAGAACCATTGATCAAACAGGCTCTGCGGATCCGCTTCTCCGATTACAATCTCCCGCAAGTCCTTATACAGCATAACCGCTGCCTGATCTTTCCAGAACCTTACAAGCCATTTCATCGGCTCGTCCAGGTTACTCTCAAGATAATTATCAAGGGCTTCAAGAACCTTCTGTGATTCTACGCTTTTTTTAATCGTTCGAGACCTTGCCCGCATCTTCAACATATGTTCACCTGCCTAACCGTTTCTTCGCTTCTTCGATTTCCTGATTTTCCTCAGGCTCAACTTCTGATGTTTTGCCTTCTTTTTCCGGCGACCTTCTCTGTGCTTCCCGCTGTTCATCCTTATTTCTAGGATCATCTGACAGCGTTCTCTCCGGCAGGTTGGCGACTTCTCTTACATAATCCTCAAGATCTTCATCCGGGATAAGGATTCCAACTCCAACCATGTCTTTCAGGAATGTAGACAGCTTCGTGATATCTCTCTTGTCCACATCGCCATGTGCAAGCTGTGGATAATCTGTTATTGCATCAAAATGAGCACCATTCATGTCGATCAGGGATGGAATGCCCTGATTATTGAATGTTTCGCATATGACATCCAAGAACGCCCCAAGAGCAACTGCGAACAGTTCTGTTTTATCTTCACTCAGCGCAAAGCTTCCTGTCTGCTCATGCCCCAGCATGATGAAATCCGCCATAACAGTCTGCGCGATCTTTGCATCATATCTGTTGATAATGGCATTCGTGTCAAACTGTCTGGTTCCACCAGTGCTCAGGAGTTCAGCTTCATATCCAGCTGGAAGAACAAGCCCTTCATATTCGTTTCTGCGGATGTTCTTGACCATGGATGTAAGCGCTGCATTAATAGATACCAACTCAGGGTCTTTATCGTCCCATATGTCTACACCATCTGGTGCGTGCAACACCGGAAGTCCGGCAAGGTCTCTTTCGATTCCAATTGCCTCGATTTCCTGTATGCGGCGCTTGAAGTACCATGACCGATAGGCGTTTCTCAGAATGCTTCGTCCCTCAGGATTGTCTTTTATGCTCTCTGTTCTGAACAGCATTGCTTTGCTGATCGGGATGGTAAGCAATCCATAATCCGGCGGAGGTTGCTGAGTCATTCCGATTAAGTTGTCTTTATCGTCATATTCCCATCTGTACAACGTATCCTGCGCTCTGGGCGGAATCTTCTGCCATCCAATCAGTCCATCTGAATATTTGCTTGATGTTTTTCGATTTTTTGTTTTTCCCATCCTGCGCTTGTAGACAATTTCATGAAAGCTCCAACCGTATGCGAGAAATGATAAAATCTCTGAGATGGTGTCAGTCCATGTATTCTGCATATCGTCCATACACGATTCTACAAATTCTGCTGCTTCCCGGTCTTTTGCACTATCACCGCCCGGCTCAACATGCCATTTAACCTGACGAATCAGCATTTTTATAGCAAACATTATCGCTCCAATCGTATCATCATTGTCGAGCATCTCACGATACGTTTTCACGCCTCTTATTCCGGATAGTTCAGGAAGAAACTCTTCGTTGAACACGCCTTCCCAGCGTTTTTGTCCAATCCGTCCATACTCTTTCATCTTCATCACCTCTCTTTCTGGCTATATTAGCCCCAATAATTATCTTTTGACAATTTCTTCATCGCGCCAACACTTGGTGCAGTACCTGTGTGCTTCTTAATCTTTCCGAGATATAATGCTAACGCAAGAGCATCTGCCCGGTCAGGAGAATCAAGTCCTCTTTTCTTCATTTCCTTTTTTGGTTCAATCTCAAGCTTTCCATTACTGGCCATAGTGTATTTTCTGGAGGAAAGTTGACCAATCGTCTGCTCATCGTCTTCAATAACAATCTGTTTGTTATCAAGGAGATCTCGCATACTGGCCCACATAGCGGTAGTCAGGTTATTGTACCTTTCAGCGGCATCTTTACCCGCTGCCGTATCAGTCTCAATCTTTTCAGCGGCATTTATCGGGATAACTTGCATCTTGTACAGCTTTTGTTCTTTCCGGACTTCCTTTAGTCGGTCAGTGACGCCTCCTCCAAGTCCTGTATCATCAATCTGCACATATACCTTGCTTTCATACGTTGGATGTTCTCTGTATATCTTTTTGAATTCCTGTACGATATCCCCTACAGTAGCCATCAGGTTCTGCCCTCGCCTGTTCCGGACTATCTTGCAATGTCCATGATAGTTACGATATATGATCGTTTCATCATCTCCGAAACGGGCCACATCCACCCCCAATGATACAAACTGCATTCCGTCCGCATCATCAAGTTCTAGCAATTTACTGCTGCACTGCTCGATCAGGCTTAACGGAATAAATACATCATCTTCCTGATTCGGAAATTCTCCCCGAACACGAACACGAACTACGTTCGAATCCCATCCATACTTTCTTATGAGCGAATCAATATTTTCTTTGTTTGTTCTACTGCTGTCTGCAGATGATACAGTGTGGCATTTATACAGTGCCCGGTCTCTGGTGTGTGAATCATAAAATGTACCAGAGGTTCTTGTTGGGTTTCCGCATAGCAGGAGTTTATTATTGGCACCTGAAAGAGTACCAAGGATAGCCTCCATGATCGGATCCGCAACGCCGGAAGCTTCATCAACGATAAAAAGCATGTTATCTTCATGGAAGCCTTGCATATTCTCTGGCTTTGTAGCAGTCCTGGCAACACCAAACCAACGCTTTTCATTGCCAACCATATAAACATAGGTCTTTGTCCATTTCAGAAGCATAGAGAGCAACTCAGACTTGCTCATCCACTTAGAAATCTCAGACCAGAGGACATCGTGTAACTGCTGTTTGGTTGGTGCTGTCGCAACGATTCTTGGATATGGGAAACAGGTAATAAACCACAGGAACACTGCTGCCTCAAGACCAGTCTTTCCTACACCCTGTCCAGATTTAATACTGACTTTTGGGTTTGCCGCTAAATCTCTTGCAGCTTCCGCCTGCCATTCATCTGGTTCAAAGCTGAGCACCTCCCGGAAGAACATAACCGGATCATTTCGCCACAGCGGTATGCTTTCATCAAGGAATTCAGAGAACTGTATATCATCCATCTTTGTTTTCTCCTTCCCTTGCTTTTACCACAGCTTCGGCCCATGCACGAACAACTTCATTGCCCTTGCTTTCTCCGGCAATCTTCTGCTTTTCAAGCCTCAGCTTCGCAAGTGCTTCAATAGCCTTGGTCTTCTTTGACTGTACAGTAGAAAGTTCTTTTTCCAAACGAGCAATCATATTGTCCTTGTTTTCCATATTTGTCGTCATGTTATATGTGTTACCCGGAAGACGATTTCCAGAAGCAACCTTTTCTTCAATGCGTTCTTCATAGAGCTGTTTATCTTCATCTGATTTGAAAGCTCGCTTGTCTTCAGTTCTGGTGAAGCCGAACAAAGATACTTCTCCATTCATATTCCGGTATTTATTGATTGCCGCCATGATTCGTCTTTCCCTCACGGCAAAGAGCTGAATCTGTTCGATCAGGAGCATTTCTTCATCCATCGGGATATCTTCGATCATATCTTTTTCAGACTCATCAAGGACATCCCAATAGACAGAAGAATACGCTCCATGTTTCTCTGCAATCTTATCTCCCGGTTTCAGTGGACCGCCTTTGTTTCCTACAGCATTTTTGTTACCAGGTTGTCCACCTTTATGGCGAGCGCTCGTTTTTTTCTTTTGCGAGCGCTCGTTTTTTTTCTTTTTTGCATCCCCATCCCAATTCTGGGTTGATTTCCAGCGTCGAACTGTACTGGCAGGAACATCCAACTTCTTGGCAATGTCAACAAGTTTCATCCCTCTCTTATACATTTCCTCAGCTTCAATGCTGTTGGGACTTCTTGCCCTTGCCAATGGACACCCCTCCCTTCCATCATCTTATTTCGGCATATGCAAAAGGGAGAGGTTGCACTCCCTCTCCCCGCTTTTTGTTCTATTATATATAGAACAATATTAAATTTTCGTAATAAATTCAGCTTTTGAATAGCCTGTCACCCCTTTTGTCATCATCTTCAAAAAGTCTTCTTTTGAGAAATCAGACAATCGAAAGATCTCTTCCGGCCTCATTCCAAGCTGTTTGCTTATTTCTTCTACGGTTTTGCCATCATCCATAAGTTCTTTAATGATTTTCTTCATCGGTTCGAGCAAATGTGTACCTCTTGCCCTGTTATGTGTGACAGTACCGTAAATATCCTCTGAATGCTCCTTGTGCTCCACAACAACCACAGGTACTTTCCCGTCAAGCTTAGAACGTAATGGTTCCATTCCTGCAACCGTCCACCTGTGGAATCCGTCAATAATGGTCATATCGGGGCGGACAACGATAGGAAGCGTCCACCCATTTGTAAGGATAGATTGTATGAGCAGTTTCAGATTCTCTTTCGAAACTTTGTTCGGGTTGTAGTCATTCGGCTTTAATGAATCCCTGTTTACCCATTGCAGGGTAGATAATGGTGCTGATAATTTATTATCCATGTCGTTCTCCTTTCTTCGCATCACTGATGTAACGTCCATATATTCTCTGGTACAATGCCCGGAATGCCCTCATTTTGGGATCACCGGATATCAGTCCTTCGTATATATGCTTATAATCTGCATCGGTTGCTATAGCTGATACCGACATAAAGAAGTTACGGTATCGTTCTGCCACATGCCTTTTATGCGGAGTATCAAAGAATACGTCCATGTGGTTAAATAAATAGATCAGCTCCTGCCGATAATCTTTCTGTTCCTGCCCTTTTTCGGCTTCGTTCCTTTTTCTGGAGCTTCGGCCGAACATCTCGCTGTCCCAGTACAGGGCTGCAAGATAGGCATTTGGTTCTCTCCGAATGATCCTCTCCATGAGGTCCGGATAATATTCATTCATCTTCACGAGGCTTCTGGCCGTATCAACAGAAAAGAACTGAGATACCCTCATCTGCCTCTTGCTTGATCCAGACTGCCAGAGAAACAGATATATCTCCGGGATATCGACATGGTTTCTCAGAAGAAACAGCCATACATCATTATCTGTCCAGTCATAAATCGGAAATACCTGCTTTTTCGCAGTCATTTTGTTCCCTGCTTTTGTCATTGATGCAATATTCTGAAGTCTCTGCACTGACTCTGCAGTTCGGATCCCGACCATTGTAATGCCTGACACAGTTGTTCTTGGCAGAAAATCCTGATAGGCATCGATTCTCGGCCGTAATAGCCTGTGGTTCCTTATTGCAAAGGAAGGCGGCTGTCTTACCCAGACATCTTGCTTCGTAGAATCCCAACAGATAAATGTTTCGTCATTTGACAGTTCATTGAAGCAGTTAAAATGCTTTACCTCCACGCAATACCATTCAAACTTTGCTCCCATCATCATAAAGATACGCCGCCATTTCTTTGTCATATCTTCCATGCAAGGAAATATTGCCTCTTCATCTATGAATTGCACTGTAAGCTGCTTCATATCGATCTCGCCCCGGTTGGCTAGATTTACCATCAACTGTGCCACACATAAACTGTCCTTTCCACCACTGAAGGAAAAGAACACTGGCAGACCATTTCCGAATACATTTTTTATCCGGATCTCTGCAGCTTTTACAACATTGATATTGGCTTCACATCGTTTTACAGCCATATCTTTTCGCCGCAGTTCGGGCAGATAACAAACTTCCGGGTTTCTGTTATTTCCGGTTCTGCTTCAGTGGTACTCTGTCCTCCTGCTGTCGGATTATCCGAAGTGTTCGGCTTTTCCGAACTGTTCTCTGAATTATTGTCCGGCGTTTCTTCTGATACTGCTTTCTGTTCTCTCTTTTCATTTGCCTCTTTCATCTTCTGAATCTCAGATTCATCCAATGTACCATACTCCGAGAGCTTGTCAGTCACTTCGTCCGCATCAGCGACCATCTGCTGTAAAATTTCTTCATCATATCCAGGGATATCCAGATCCCCCTGCAGTTCCTCAAGGAACTCATTCAGGGTTTCCAGATTGTCGATTCCAAGAGCATAGGTCTTATTATCTGCTATCATAAGTTTCTTCTTGTCATTCTCTGAAAGCCCTGTCTTTACATATACGGTTGCTTCCTGATATCCAAGACTTACCATAGCTTCGTATAAGCCGTTGCCGATCAAGATCGTATCATCTTCATCCACAACAATTGCTCTGGTCTGTCCAAACTTTTCAAGGGAGCGTTTCAGTTCTCTGATCTGCTGTTCGGAATGTATTCTAACGTTTTTCTTGGGATGTTTAAGGGCATCCAGCCTTTTTGTAGTAACGTTCATTTTGTCCTCCATTTCTGAAGGGCAATGGCTTCCGGCTGCAACCGGCTATTTGATAGCTTTTAAAAATTCTCTGGCTCCATCGAAATGCTGTGCCGCATTTTCAACTATGGTCTTATCAATGTCGTAAACTTCTTTCCAACCCTGCTGTTCTGTCTCCATGTACTGTCTGGCAGGCCATGGATGTGTACCGCATAAATATCCTTTTTCCCATTCATAGATAGGTGGGAGCTTCACGTCATAATAGTGAATGTATGCAAGGATATCTTCATGTCTCCACTCTGCAAGGGGGCTGTATCTGGTAATTCCGGCTGAATTGGTATAGATATTATCTTTTCCAACGTAATTGCCATCCGCTTTCCTACGCCCAAGCAAGAGTATATCCAGCTGATGTTCTTTATAGTATCGCGCCTGTCCTCTATGCTGTACGATGTGAAACCACTGCGCTGCCTTATTGCTTTTATCCGGGAACAGCATGTCTGGATGCTTTCTGAGCCATTCCAAGTCCTGACCAGTATTGATAATTTCCAATCCTGAAGGTTTGTTCTGATCAATCCATTCGATAAATGCCGGATATTCCAGATTGCATCTCACCAGAACGCTCTGATCAATGCCCGCTCTTTCACATATCTCTCCAAGCACAAGCGAATCTTTGCCTGCGCTCCATGCGTAAGCAACTTTCTTACCCTTACATTTTTCTTTGATAGTTTTGACCGTCACTTTTATCAGCTGGTCCAATTCTTTTTTTGATACAGTCTCTTCGATATGATCAATAGCTTCCTGCCATTGCTGTTCATTTCGAATCGACTGTTTTCTACCGAGCATGTCCTGCCTCCGTTCTGGTTGCTATCAGGGGCACTAAACCGCTTAACAAGACAGTTAAGAGGCTTCCCATTGTTTTATATGGTCCACTGTTCAGGATGCTGCCGTAGGCGAATACAGGAAGCCCTACTGCCAATGAAGTAATCACTCCTGCGATTATTCCTCCAGATGTCAGGCGAACTCCTTTCAGTGTCAGTACTGTTGGTAACAGTGTGGATGCTCTCAATGTCCCATAGAACAGAAACAGGTGCGTAACTGTTATTCCCGGTATATTTGCAATCAGGATTCCTGCTGCCAGTAAAACTACCATTGCTGTTCTGGTTTTTCTGATATCCTTTCCGCCTGACAGATCTGTCGTCAGTGAAGAAACAGCGCATAGATTACTATCCACCGTAGAAAGCAACCCGGAAATAATCATAAAAAGAAATGGCAGTACCGCCCATGATGGAAAGAAATGCCGGATTAGCTCGAAATTAATGGTTCCAAGGTCCTGTGCTTGATATCCTGTACCTGCTCCCATTAGTCCAAGGATTCCCATTGACAGCGGAACCACCGCAAAAAGAACTGCTCCAAGAAGAAACGCTCTTCCCAGCTTCTCTTTTTTTACTGCAAATGCCCTCTGCCAGAAACTCTGGTCTCCAAACGGTCCAGATAATAGACCGATTGTTGTAGGAAGGCCAAAAGACAGGAATATCTCAATTCCCCTTCCAGAGAAAAGTGTTGTGCAGTCTCCTGATATACCGCTCAGCCCCTGTATAATGCCCTGTGTTCCTGTATTTCTTACTCCGAATATTACAAATAGGCTACACGCAACAAGCATGAATACCATTTGAATAGCATCTGTAAGCATAGATGCTTTGATTCCGGAAAACAGGGAATATGAAATTGCTATGCAAGCAAGCAGAATAGTCATGGTTTTGAACGAAATTCCTGTTACTGCACTAAGGATCTGACTTCCTGCAAGAAGCTGAACTCCTGTTGACAGAACAGACAGCCCGATCAGCTGAAAGAGGTAAACTCTTTTCACTCCATCGGATTTGTATTTTTCTTTCATGTAACCAGACAGTGTCATTCCTTCCGGCATTTCCTTCCGGATTCTCTTTGCAAAAGGAATAAATATCACAAGGCAAAGAGCATTCGGGACCAGAAACCAAAACAAACCGACCCATCCGGCGTAATATGCTTTTTCCGTTGATACAAATAATGCCGGAGCCCAGATCCACGTTGCCGCAATGCTGAGAGCCGACATTAACCAGTTTTCAGAACGACTTCCCACACAGAAGCGTTCTACGCTCTTTTCTTTTTTCGTCAGGATTACTGTCGCCAGGATCATGATAACTGCGTATGCAAATAATATTGTTACTCCATTCATGTGTAATCTCCTCTAAAATATTAAAGGAGCATTTCGTCTTTCTGTCCTTTCCTCCCTCCCAAGATTGCATTAAAAAAGCCACCAGATTTCACTCTGATGGCTCATGGCTCATGATAAAATTTTACCCGATTATCATACACCATTTTCGTTATTAAGTCAATGTTAAGTTAACGGTTTTCGATATTTTCTGTTTTTTCAAAAAATTCTCAGTCCGTCAATGCCAAAAAACAATGAAGACAAGCGCTCTTTCGCAATTTTTATGTCTTCGTATACTGTCACTTTACTGACTGAATATTTTTTCGAAATTTCATCAATTTTCATTGGTTTCTTCGAAATGTACAGATCCTTGATGATCTTATAACGCCTCTTGTCCCTGTCTGATATCTTGCTACAGTATATGCGGTATACATCGAGCATTTTATCTATATGTTGTACCATGAGAGCTGTTCTTTTGGCAGAAGTCCGTATTGATTCCACAATAACCTTGTCGTCTTTCATCTCCATAATGTCTTCCAGTATTTCTGTGACCTCTTCTCTTTTTGAATCCCTCGATTCATATACAGCATTTTCACAGGATGCCTTGAGAGTCCTGTAGTTTCTGAGGAGCAATTCTGTATTGTGAAGTCTGCGATCTATTCTTTCTTTTTCAGCCCGGCGCTGAGCTACCAGCATTGTATCGCTTGCAACCTGGGCTCCTGCCACTGCTGCCTGCTGAATCATTTCTTCAACATCTTTTTTGCTCATAACAACGAATTGTTTTTCTGTATCCATGCTCCACCTCACACATATTTCTTTCCAGTCTCAGGATCCTCGAATTTGATTCTGTCACAGAGTTTGAACCCAAATCCTTTTGCAAGTCTTTTGACCATCTTCACAAACAGTTCTGCTTCCTCATCCTTTTTTGTCCTGCTTGCCCTGTACACTAATGTTCGGGTTCTATCCGCTGCACAGATCGCATCATGTGCTGTTCTGTCCTTACATCCGCTTGCATTATATAAACTTTTATCCATTTCAATTCTCCTTTATATATTTAAGCATGTACTCCTCTTTATACCGTTTCCATTGTTGATCTGTCATTCCCGGAGCGTAGAAATTTCGCACTGTATCAAGCGCTTCCATCATCCCACATTTGGGACATATCATTGTTTTATTGTCTTTTCTTGATAATGCCGGGCGAGAACTATACTCTTTCCCACATTCAGGACATATCCTTTTCTCCTCCATTTTTTAAACCTCCCAAGAAATCTTCTATAGTCATTTGGCCAGGTATTTTGTGTTTTTCCCAGTCTTCCAGATGTGGATAATAATGTGTAGTCAAACCATTCCAACATTCCGGACCATATCCCCTTTCAATGCTCTCCGGATCCGTCAGTTTCCTTCCACATTTCTGACATTTGCTGTACATACGAATCCTCCATCTTTCCGCCAAGTAATGTAAACAGCCATTCTCTCTGGCTCTGCAGGTACTCTATCTTCCATTGAAGAATCATCTGGTCAATCACCTGATCTTCAATCACCTGATATTTTTTAGCTATCGCAATCTGTTCTTCATTCTCTCTGATAGCTTTCTCGATATCAATATGAATCCTTGCATACTCTTTCAAAGGGGCTTCTTTGGCCTTTTTATAGGCTATAATAGCCCACAAGAACCATACGATCATGCAACTAAAGATTCCACATATATAAAATATAAGTTCTTTCATTTTTCACATCCTTTCGTTTAAAACTTTGAGAGCTTCATGCAATTGTGCCTCTTCAATAAATTTTTCCATCGCCACCTGGCATTCTTCTATCGTTCCAATTTCCCGATATTTCTTTAATTCTTTCTCCTGTTCTGTATACTCGTTCATAATTCGCTGAATTACACAATTCTGACATTGATCATCGCAATCCGCTCCGCAAGGTAAATCGACATCATCTATCTCGATGTTTCCCGTTTCAAAGTTTCTGGAAAAGCTACAACACTCTTCTGGAACATAATTTCCATCTTCATCTTTAATCATTTTTACTGTCATTTGCTTTTCTATTTCCTTTCTTTGGTTGCTGCCTTTTCAACCTGTTTCAAATACTTTATCTGTCTTTGTATATACGAATCATCCTCTTTGCCACCCATTGCAAGCCAATCAGAAATTCTTTTATCAACATCCTGTAAAACCGACAGAGGAATTAAATCAGTATGAATATTTCCTATATTTTCCAAAGACATCAGATTTCACCTCTTTTTCCATCATACCAGCTTCGAATCTTCTCGAAATCAAGACTTTTCAAAACTTCATCCATAGTTTCCCTTGACATTTTATTTATTTCAGTTGCAGATTTTCCAAGAATTAATCCTTTTGGTAATACTTTGCTGTTTCTGATAACAGCAAAAAGAGCCAATTTATACTTTTCAGTGTCTGCTTTTGTATGTTCAATTCCTCGGTTATATCCGCTGATCCATGTTGCATCCTCTGAGCAACCGCACTTTTTGCATATATATCTTCCCGGCCGGTCAGTCTCAGACCTTTCAAACACATGACCATCGCAAGATTTTTCTCGTATACTATTCACATTCATTTTTTCAAGAATTGCTACGGTTCGTTCATCAAGCCCCTTTTCTCTTGCCTTTTCGATATCAAACATCTTTTCACTCCAATCGAATATTTTTCTTATTTACAATTAGGTTTCTTAATTCTCTTTATCTCTTTGAGTTCCGGCTTTTCGACATGAGTTTCTGCCCATTCTCGCATTTCTTTTGCCCCAGGATTCTTTTCTTCGATTTCTGATGCTAAATGACGTAAAACAGTAGATATAAGTCCTGAATCAGTTCATTGCTTCTGAGCGCATAACTTGCCATGCGTTTTTCTTTAAATTTTTTCATTTCTTCATCTCCTCCAACTTCTTCTCAGCTTCTTCGCGGGTGAGGAATACGGTTTTACCAATTTCGCTCATTGGAAAAGCTCCTGTTATTGATATTGAATGGGTATAGTTTTCGTAATAAAATATAATTTCATCTTCTATTCCTATACCTGCTTCTACATAGCTGTCACAATATCCATATGAAAATGCTTTTATTTCATACGATTCCGGATATCCAAAATCGTTATCCCATACCGTATCTCCAACCTTACACGGCAATCTCACAAGCAAGCCCTGTTCTTCTAAATCTTTATAAGACTTCAATTCTTCCAACCACTTTACAAATTGCATATGTTCTTCCGCACATTTTATACAATTAGTCTTTATATCATCGTCTACAGAATTAATTGACTCAAAATCTGCACCTCTATAATTCTTTTCCGCTACTTCTTTTGCGTGTTTAATAGCTTCTTCAAGTGTTAATCTCTCCATCTACTTCACCTCCTGTTTAGAAAGTGGCTCGAATCTTTTCTTCTGCTTCACATTTGGATATTTCTTTCTGTCCACATCACTTGTAAACATACTTAACGGTCTGCACCATGTTACAATTGGATCCGCAAAACATTTATAGATCACCATAATTTCATCAGATTCTGTATTCACTGCAAGATCAGTAACGATATAGATTCTTCCTTTGAAATGTCTATATCTTCTTCCTACCATGCTATCTCTTAATTCTTCTAAAATTTCACCTGATACTTTATTCATTCAACTCCACCACCTTTTATAATTTCGATTGCTCTATCAATTGTATTTGCAATGTTTTTATAAGCACAATCTTTATCGGCATCTCCCGTATTTGCAATTGTTAAGAAGTATTTCATTTTTAATTGTTTTAACTGCTCAACAACCTTGTCCACATCAAATGCCGTCGGCTGCTCATCAATTTCCATGAGCGTACTCACCAAAGCAACATCCACGTCAATCATTTCTTCTTCCGGGTCTAACGGTTTCAAGCATTTTATTATATTATCTTTCAATAAGTCTGCATCTATTAATCTACCCATTCAATTTCCACCACCTTTCACGATTTCTATCGCCCTGCTCATAAGCTTCCTGAGAGCATTTTTATATCCTCAAAATAGAAAATCCATTTATCCGGTTCTGGTGCCTGTTCCTGGAAAAGCTGCCAATGTTCATATGCTTTTAATACCAGGCATTCCATAGCGTAGTTTTCTACATCATTCTCCGTTTTTAGCCATGCGCAGTTTTCTCTACAGTGATCTTTGATTGCTTCCAAGAGTTTCTTTTTACCGGCAAGTATAATAAGTTCTTTCACCAATGGGTAGTAATTACAATCCTCGATATCTCCGAATAGTGTTTTCTTAAAACTTATTCCTCGATACCGTTTCCGGCCGGTCTGATCTTTTCCGATAAATTCAGATCTGAAACAATTGCCTGATTTTAAATCCTCAAGCTTACATATCAGCATTTTATTTCTCCTCATAGTGCTCTGGAAGTGGCATCCAGTTAGTAGATTCTAAATACTTAATAACTTCCTTCTGCTCCTCTTCTGTCTCGCAATGTATTGTAATGTCGTAAGTATCATCGTATGCGCTAAATGTACCATCTTTATTTTGAATGAATTTCGTTACGTCGCTCATGCTTCAATCTCGCTATCATTTTCCTTTCCCCTGCCGCAATCTGACAGGCTCATGCGGCAGGATTGAATCTATATGAATTTTAGAGCACCCTTTATTTTTCAAAGCGCTTCCTGTAACTTATCATCATTTTTCTCATTTATTTCACATACATAATTTGTAATAAGGCATTTATTGTTTGCAGCTACTCCTGCAATAGCTCTCAGCAGATATCCGGCAATCTGTTCTTTTTTTACACTAGATTTTTCCGAGCATTCAACATTAATTGTTATCTTAATATTTTTTTCTTCCATAACGCCATTTCCTCCTTGCCTCTACTCTTTTCATGCGGTGAACCTCGTTCTCCAAAGTATTCACCTGTTTCTGCAGGTCATCCACATCGACCAACAGGTAAAAAACCGGCTGGATCAGTCTGGTCGGGCCTACATTCATATTCATCTCTTTGTGCAATTCCTTGCACTTGTTTTCTCTCTCATGCACTGCTTTATATACTTTCATCATCCACACCTCTCAAGAATTTCTCTACAAACCCGGTCATATTCCAAAAGTAATGTAAGATCTTTCGTTCGGCTCAGTGGCCGGTCTACAACTTCAACGTAAAATTCTTTCCGGATCATCTGACCGTAGCTCGCAGAATTATAAACATCCTGCTTTTTGCAGCTAATCAATTCAGCTACTTCGGATCCAGTGATGGAATATTCCATCACTGTCCCATTCTTTTTGCATAAGTTATATAATGCCCTCGCCATGATCTTCCTCTCTTTCAGCTGTGCGTGGCAATAAAGTTTTCCATCGCCCATCTGTTTCCAGTAGCAGCCACCTGTGCTCTGGTTCTTTCATATGGAGTAAGTGGTTTCCCGGAAATTCTTTTGGATCTGGTTTTCGGAAGGAGTCCTTTCCGACGAAGCTCTTCCAGTTCTTCTGGTGTTGCATCTTTTACATCTTTCATATCCAAGATCTCAATCATAGTTTTTATTCCTCTCTTATCATTACTGGAAGCACGATAGCTTTCATGTCACTATCTTCCGCTTCAACAACTGCCGGCATCTTAGGCCCTGAAAAATTCATAGCTATATTTTCACAAGTGAATGCTTTCAGTGTTTCAAGAACCAGCTTCGAATCGAAGCCAATTTTCAATGGTTCAGGAAGCGGATCCTGAAGCTTCACCTCTTCCTGATAATCCGTAAGTCTGTCGGCAATGCGAATATTTAACTGATCTTCGTTCATTTCGAAGACTGCAGGTTTCTTTTCTTCCGTACACATCTTTGCTCTGGTCATTGCCGCAACTAATTCCGGTCTGGAAACATAAGTTTTCATCTTTCCCGCCATGAAAAATCTATTGTAATCAAAATACTTACCCTCTATTAACCTCGTGTAAATGGTATATTCTTTTGATTTGAATACCGCTCTATTTTTTGTATATGTAACAGCAACATCATCAATAATTCCCATTGACACAAGCTTCTTTGCCACTGTTTTAGGCACTATCAGCTTCATATCTGCGGTACCGTCAGTCGGTATCGAATCAACTGCTACGACATGTCCGTCAAGTGCGACCAACTTAATCTTGTTTTCTCCACCTTCGAAGTACACACCCATCATCTGTGTTGCAGAACTGCTGTCTGCAGCTGCATAGATAACATGTCCAATTGCCTCCATCATCCTCTTGCCATTGATCACAACTTCTGGGGCATCCAGATCTTCTGTAATATCAAAACTGAATTCTTCCGGAGGATAGCTTTGATATTTATTCTTTATAGCTTTTGTCTTGATCACGACAATATTTTCACCCTCTGTATCAATATCTACTTCTCCTTCTGGAAGATTTTTAATTACATCAAAGGCTTTCATAGGAATGATGAAACAACTGCCTTTAGAGGCCTCTAATTTGAGCTGCATGGTCATTTCTGTATTGGATGCGATTAAATACCCGTCCTTTACCAGAATGCCTCCTAATGCCGGAAACTGGTTGTTCTTCTGCACAATGCTTTTCAATCTATCAATAGTTCTGGAAATCTCATACTTCTGTACTTTCATCTTCGTTCCTTTCCCGGAGTGTTATCCCGTCCAGATATTTCACAACACCGTTGTTGTATTTAACTCTATAAGGCGCCAGTTCCTCACGATTCATATACTTATGTCCGTAGATTTTTTTCATGTCTCTGAATACGATCCATGGAACCCTGTAAAACTCCTCGAATTCGAGGGATATTACCAAGAAGCACATGGCCCCCATCTTCATGTAACGTTCAAAGCATTCCTCCTGCTCTTCTGTCACAACATTCCGGCTGATCTGGCCTTTATCTGTATGTTTCGCATCAAACAGAACCATTGTAGAGTCCATCAGGGCACCTTTAAAATCCGGTTGAGCCTGTTGTGTAAAACAACATATGAACTGGCCTCTGTCTCTGTTATACGGCGTGATCACTTTAAAAGCTTCAGGGGTTTTATCTATAACAGCTATCCCCCGGTCCTCATAGAACCGGGAAGCTGCAATAATCATTCTTTCAAAATATTCGCCGTTTGATCTGCTTTTAAGCCCTCTGATTGAACGATTATAAGTATCCATGCTCACCTGCCACTTTCACCAGCTTATTGATCGTTACTGCTCCGATTCCCGGAATCTTATTCTGCTGAAGCAATACAATAAACTCCTTTGCTGTATTTTTAGCTAAAGCCTTGCCTTCGTTGAACCCTTCACTTCTGGCTTTCTCCACTCTGTCTTCCACATAATGAACCAGCTGTTCATCTGTCTTTTTTCTCATTTTTACTGCTTTCTCGTGGATTTTATTTTCATCCATTGTTCTTCTACAACTTTTCTTAGTCATTCTATCTCCTTTCTTACACGGCTTCTGGCTCCACGAACCCGATCTGTCTATCTTCTTTCCATTCTGTTCCAGAAAAATCAAGTGCCTGTCCGCACTTCTCACAAAAATCAGGGTAGTAATCTGGTCCAGCATTCAACGCACCACCGCAAGCCGGGCAATAATGGTATTCATGTTCCAACTTCACGAAATTGTATCGAATAACAATTCCTGTTTTTGATACAGGTTTCATAGCGATCATTATTCCACCCTCTCTCCGTACTCGATCACATATTCATACTGGGTTGTTTTTCTGGTCTCTCCGGCAGGAACTTCTTTTCTCACAACCTGCACTGCATATCCTGCTTTTGCCAGCATGGAAACCATCTGCAATCTGTCTTCTTCGTTCCACTGCACACTTCCTTTTCGAATACTTCTAATGCTCTGTTTTGCCATTATCATCCCGCCTTTCTTTGTCTCTTAGGTTTACTCTCGTACTCCGTCATTTTTTCTTGGAATATTTGAACAAATGCTTTTACTTCTGATGTCATATCGCAATTATGGGATCCTCTGCATTGGATAACTTTGCCACGCCATTCCAATGTATAATATGGTTTGTCTGGTTCTTCTTTCTTACGAATAAAGAAAATCATTGTTTCCCCTCTTCGAACCTTTTCCATGTATGTTCCGACACAATGGTGTAATGTTTCTCCCTCTACTTTTAATTCCTCAAGACGATTTGGTAGTCTTATAAACAATCCTTCTATATTGAGATTCATTGCTTCAACATCTACGGTATCCTTTCTTAGTCTCTTCAGCAGGAGATTGAATTTCTTTGTTTCTTCCCTCGATTGTTCATCCTTAAATTTCATATATAACTTAGACATACTGTCATGCATCTTTTGGAAATCCTTCGGAAACAAATTGAACTCGTTCCGCATATCATACCCCATTTCCTCGAGCCAACCAGTATAATCAAAATAATCATTATCTCGCGTGGTTAATTTTTGCTCAGATATATAACGGATAATTTTATGAAGCGTCGTATACGCCATAAGATCGATATATTTTTTATACATATCAATGTGTCCATTATCTCTTATGTATCTCAAATCATTAAACTCTTCCCATTTCAGGTCAGGCTTATATCTAAGAATTTCCAAGTCTCTAATAGCTGGATCTTCAAGCTTTCTCAACATGTTATATTGTATTTTTCCTATATCCAGAGTTCCGAGAACAGTTCTTTGTGAGGCATTAAATTCTATTGCATTTACCCTGTTATCTTCAAGAAATTCTCTGGTCATTCTGTAGAAGCCAACCTTTAGTAATTGCTCTATGAATGGATACTTTCTGTATGAACGGAAGTAATTATCGATAAGCCAAGGCGTATTAAAATATCGAGGATCATTCGCAACATTATTAATAAAAATGTCCAGTGCGCTATATTGCATGCAGGTGCCAGTTAATGCATCTGACAGATTCTCGTTATACATGACAACATTTCGCGGATAAACCGTTTCTGACGGAGGATACCAACCGTAATGTCTGTCCTTGTAATAGCACCATCGCATTTCGGTATTTTTGTATCGTCCCCACATATAATCTGTTGAGCCATCCTTTTTATGCACAGTCCTGTACCCTTCGTAAGAAGTTATCTTCGGATTATGAAAATCAGCTCTAAAGTCTTTTATATGGCAAAAATATCGAGTAAGCACATCTTCTCCATTTGATTGAATCAGTACACTCCAAGCAACCGATTTCAAATTGCTTCTACCCATTCCTGTACTTTTCGCCTGCAAATATTTATTGCAGTAAGGGCATCTAACAATTCGGTTATGCTTCACTTCGTCTCGATCGTTCCAAATAGCTATCATCTTATGCCGCAAATGTTTGTTCTCTAAAATGAATTTTTTCTTACAACTGGTGCAGAACGCACTTTTCTTTTTTGTGTTGTAGAAGATGTAGTTTTCATCTTTGAACACTATTTCTTCAACAAAAATTTGATAATCATCCGGTAGATTTCCAAACTTCTCCATTTCCAGATCAATAATATCTGTTTCTTTTTTATGTTTCTTAGCAAGTCTGGTTGCTTTGATATTTTCCTGATATCTGTGGAGTAATTCAAATGCGGTTTGATTTGTATGATTTTTTTTATCTTTAAGCCATTTGTGATATACATTCTCCGCTTTTCTTGCATCTGCAGCCGTGAGGAACTCCAGCTGTTCATAATTCCACCAATAAGCAGCCCATCCAGCATCTCTGCAGACTAAGTTGAGTAACGCTGCTGTTCTCCACTTATTGCATTCCACTTCAAGGGTTATATAGTCTTCTTTTTGGCAGAATACTCGAAATAATAGCGAAATGTCTCTCTTATTTCTTCCGCTGGTCTGATAAACATTAAGTACCAGCACTTCCTCTGCCCCATTTTTTACATTCTGAACTGTGATTACCCCTCTTTTACCTTTCCCTGCCACTGCAATATCGTGTATAGCTTCCATATTTGCCTTTGCGATTGGTATGGATTTTAATTCTTTCTTTTTCATCCATATCGCCTCCTACAGAAGATCGAGCAATGACATCTGTCCATCCATTGCTGGTTTATCCTGCTTCTTTGGTGTTTCTTTCTTTTTAGGCTTTTCCTTCTTTTCTGGCTGCGGAATATCTTTCTTTGGCAATTCTTCATCTGTTTTTTCAGAAGAATTCTTTTGGGTCTCCACTTTCTTTACTGCTGGCTTCGCCTTATTTACTGTATCTACCTGCTTTTTATCACTTACTTTTTTCTTTGCCTCCGGTTTTTCTTCTTTGTGATAATAATCCTCAGCCCATTCATAAACAACCTGGCCTTCAACTGCAGTGGATCTGCCATTCGACTGCTTTCTGGCCTGTTCGACAATATAGTTAAAGCACTTGCTCCAGGTCTTTCCTTCCTGCATCACATCCTCGGCAAGCCCCTGATCCTCTTCGCATCTTTTCAGCAGATAAGCAATGATCGGATCCGCAAAGTTCTTCTGGGTTGCTTTTTTCTTTTCAGCTTCCAATTTTTCTTTTGCTTTCTGCTTTATTGATTTTGTATTTTCAGTTGTCTCTGCTTCTGCTGACGATTCATTGCCGCTCTCGTCCTCTAATTTGCTCTCTGGCAGTTCTGTTTCGTCCTGCCCTATCGTTTTACTGTCCACGTCCGTTTCCGTCTCTAAACGGTCAATTTCAGTTTCAAGTTCCTGTTTTAACTGTTCTGACATTTATGTTCTCCCTTCATAAGTCTATTTCTTGAATCCGTGTTCCCGCATCAGCATATCTATATACTCTGGTGTCGCACGTTCTGGTTCTTCTGTTATCTGTTCCTGGTGCTGTTGTTCTATTGCCACATTTTCTTGTGTGGTAAGCTGTGTAATATATTTATTTTTCGCTTCGAGAATACTCGGAGGAAGCTTTGCATCGTTAGTCTTGCGCTCGATCAGGGTTGAATATATCTTGAAGAAGTGTGCTCGGACAGCATCCTGGTTCTCATCAAGACATATCTCCCGGAAGCCAAGCCGTTTTACCGCCTCTCTGACTATCGGCGTCAGGCTTTCCAGTGCTTCTTCCTGCCTGTAATATCCATACTGGCTAATGGCTTTCTGCACTTCTCCCCAGGCCTCTCCCTGGTCTTTGAGGTGTGGAACTGTATATTCTGCACATTTCTCCCGTATCTCAGAAATCTGCGGCGGGTATGTATGAGTGGCAAACAGTTCCATCAACGCTGTTTCGCAAAGCTTGTAATCCAGGTCCCCCAACATGCGGTACCACATCCTGATGCTGTATTGGTCTGGCATGACATTAAATGTTGGATAGGCACTTTTGATTGAAGCTCTGATAAGATCAAATTCCTGTTGCGTCACTTCCATCACCTGTCCCTTTGTACCATCCAGCTGTTGCCTCCATGTATTGACTGGTAGACATATTTCGTGTTGCGGCCGGCGCTTGTGTCACAGGAGTTCTGGATGCCGGCATTGAATTCTGTGAACGTTCTAACCAGCCAGTGATAAATCTCTTGATCCCTCTCGGTGTCTTACGATTACGAGGGTGACTGTCAAGCCATGCCGCCATTGATCTAAACTCCTGTTCAACATCCAGTGCCGGAAACAGTTCCCTCAGTGAATTGAGGTAATCAAAGGTCACATCATAGTTTCCTGATCCTGTAACCAGAGGAAGAGAGATGAACGTGTTCTGCTTGGAGTCTTTAAGCTCCAAGCTAATGTTTTTATTATCTTTCTTTATCTCTTTCTCTATCTCTTTCTCTTTCTCTATCTCTCCGTTACAGATTTGTTTCACTTCGTTACAGCCCGTTACATCAGTGTTACATTGTAACGCTTCTTTGCTTCTATATTTCCTTACACGAGCTGCGCTTGTGCTCTCAGAACCCGTCATTTTAGCGCATTCCGACAGTGAATATTCGGTTTCGTCAATCAGCTGCATTAGATCCTGCTGAATCAAAAACATAACCGTCACTCTGACATTTTCGACTTCTTCATCCAGGTCTAGGGCAAGCTCGTCATAGAATGTTGCTTCTACTCCCTCGAAGTAAAGTCTTCCATCCTGTTTCATCGCCACAAGAAGCATTTTCAGGTAAATAATTGTGTAGGTGTCTCCTCCGGCAATCTTCCGAAGTTTTTTGATAGCCTTCTGACGGAAAAATCCGTCAGGAAGCTTTAACCAATAATATCTTTTCGCCATAAATTCCTCCTAGCAGATTACTTATGTGTTGATAATATATCTTCGGTATCAAAGCCATGTCTAATTCTTTGAAGTATTGTACATTGCGCTATTCCTGTTATATCTGCCCATTCTGCTATCGTATGTATCTCACCGTTCATTTCCAGCACATGATTACTTCTTCTATTATTGGCTTGCTCTTTAACCGTAGACCATCTACAGTTATCAGGACTATATCCCTTATCATTGTCAATTCTATCTATGCTTTTATCTTCACTATAACCATTTTTTAATGCCCACTCTCGAAAACTCGAAAAACTCTCATCCCAGTCTTTGCAAACTTTTATCCCTCGTCCTCCATATCGAGAATAATTTATGGCTTTAATATCTTGACATCTTCTCCTCATGCCTTTCCAAATGCTATATAATCTGCTCCCGCATCCTCCATGAACAGTGTGTGCACCTGCTTTAACAATTTCATGTTTTATACAACCGCAACTTGTTGTATGACCACGTCGCAGATTGCTAGCAAACACAATAACTTCATTTCCGCAATCACATCTGCATAATAATTTACGAGCATAGGCTTCCGTTCTTCCAGCATCCTGAATCACTCTCAGTCTTCCATATCTTTTCCCTATCATTTCTTCCCATTTCACTTTATTACCACCTCTGTATATAGCTTCCATTTTCATCTTTCATAACAGTTATAGATTGCGGAAATCTGGCTTTCATGGCATCATCATGAGTTATTGCCATAATCTTAATATCAGGATATCGTTTTCTAATGGTTTCTAATGCATCAACGTATGCCTCTGTTCCATTTCGGTCTAAAAAGGGCGGTTCATCTATCAACAGCATTCCAAGCTGAATACCTGCGGATGTTGCTTTAATCTCAGACAATGCAAGGATAATAGCAAGTGAAGCCTTTACCTTTTCCCCTCCGGATTTCGAAGCATATGGGAGAGTTGTCTTTCCGTACTCATTGATCAGTACGTCCAGTGTAGCTCTGTCACCGTCTTTACCTTTGACGGTACGTTCCATCACAAATTCCACTCCCATAGTTCCGCCTGTCATAGATCCAAGGATATTGTTTGCAGTATCAGTAATGTGAGGAATAATATTTCGGATGATCTGATGCGGAACTCCGTCCTGTGAAAATGCCTGCTTTAATGCTTCATAACAGTCCGCTCTGCCAGCAGCTACTGCAATTCCATTATTCAGCGTGGAGATTTCGCCTCGCATGGTATCGATATTTTCCAGACGTTCAAGGAGTACTCCCTTCTGGATCTGCAGTTCTCCAAGAGTTTCCTTGTTACTGCGAATCTGCCTGTCTGTTTCTTTCACCATATCGGTCGAAAATGTTTCCTTCATTTTTTCCAACATGGTATCCATACCAGTAAGCTGAGAAGAGAGAATGAATTTTCTGTCAGTAAGTTTTTCCCTCTCTTTTTCCATGCTCTCAATCCTTTCAAGAACATGCTGCTTTCTTTCTTCGTAAACAGGAAGTTCTTTTTCCTGTTCTACATAAGTCTGCAGATGAACCATCTGCTGTTTGATCTGTTCCTGTCTGTCAACTGATTCCGATAGTTTATTAACTGTTTCCGTTATCTCAGAGGCCTTTAATTTGACCTGTAGCAGATTCTCCTCACACTGCCCTATATTTTTATCGTTCGATTCCTTTTCGGTCTCTAAACGGGCAATTTCGAGTTTGTTCTCCTCCACAGCTTTCTTCATTCGTTCATATTTGGAAAGTTCTGTTACAGATGCGGTCAGAATAGCGAGGCGTTTAGGATCGTATCCTATTCTTTCAATCTCTTCCTGCTTATCGGCTATTTTTTTGTCACGCTCAGATGTTAATATCTCAATCTCTTCCTCGCATTTTTTCAGATTATCCAGTTCAACCGGAAGGCTTTTGACATCTTCGACTGCTTTCGACAGGAATCTGCAGCTTGCACTCTCAATATCCGGGCACCCAGAATTCTTCATGAATTCTTCCTGTTGTCTTATCTCAGCAATCCTTTTCTGTCGATAATCCCGTCGGTTTTCTGCTCCTGATATTTTCTGCGAATAGGATGAGTCAACTTCATGCAATTCGTTTTGAGCCGTAGAATATCGGTATCTTTTTTCCTGCTGACACTCAATTTCTTCTCTTTCCTTTACCAGTGCATCAAGTCTTTCTTCCAGATCATCCGGAACATTAAATGCCAACTGTGAAATCTGATTGCGTATCTGGTCGTTTCGGAACTTGCTCTTATCAATAAGTCGCTGGTAACGGTCAGCCTCTTCGATGTAACCGTTCAATGTCTCTTTGGCATTTTTATATTTAATAACGTCCTTTTCTACGTCAGAAAGCTGCAAAGATAATTCTGAATGCTGTTTTGCTTTTTCCCGTATCACATCAGCCATTTCCAAAAGATTGTTGCACGCTGTCAGTGTCTGCTTTGAATATTCCAGGTCATGTTCCATGGCACTGCATTCCTCAGAGCATTCTTTTAATTCACTTCTCGCTTTTTCGCTTTCTTTCTCTGCCTCAGATATTTTTTCCTGACGTTCGAGCAGTTTTCTTCTGGATTCATCCAGATTTTCAAGTTCTTCCTGCTTTTTATGAATATCTTTTTCTACTGTCTCCAGTTCTTCCTCTGGATTTCCCTGAGCCTTAATGAAGTCAGTCTTGATCCGAACGGCTTCTTTTTTAGAAGCAAGCTCCTTTCTTGCATCCGCAAGTTTCTTTCTGGCATCCAGTTCCATTACTCCATAAATTCCAAGCCCGAGCAGATTTCCAAGGATAGCGATACGTTCATCTTTCTTCGCCTGCAAGAATAATCCATACTGGTCCTGCATGATCAATGCGCAGCTGCGAAATGTCATGCTGTCCATACCAAGAAGCTTCTCGATTTCAGCCTGTGTGTCAACGATTCTTTCCTTGGACAGGTTCAACCAGTCAGTACTTTCTTCCTGATACTGTGACAAGTTCAGTGTTGGCTTTCCGGATTTTGTTCTGGTGCGGACTACCCGAAATCGTTTCTCTCCGATGTCGAAAATAAATTCTATAGAGCCGCTTCTTGCATCCTCTGTTCCTCGAATCCACGCCTTACAGTCTCCCTCACGGGTTTCTTCAAACAGGCAATCCACAATGGCATCCATGAAAAGACTGCTCTTTCCTGCACCGTTTACTCCATTGATCGTACAGAATGAAATGTCTGAGAAATCAAAGCTTTCTTCTTTGTAATTTCTGTAATTCCTTACCGAAATAGACACCGGCTTAAATACACCGTGAATCTCTGCAGTAGTGCTCTGTTTCATAGCTTCCGCTATGATCGGCTCAGCAAGTTCCACGATTTTATCTGGATTCTTAAATGTCTTTTCCTCCAACCATTTTTTCAGGTTCAGTCGTGGGTCACTTTCCTCCGAGAGAAGTCCGCGGTTCGTGATATCAATGGTACTTTCTGCCTCAATGTCTGCCACATAGAACGCACCAACCTCGTACAGGTTCTTTTGCAGTAGTGGAATGTTGAGCGCCTTTTTCTGCTCAGATGTGCAGGAATACCGCACACGGACTATCTTATCCGTCACCTCTTCTGAAATGCCTGTTCTGTGGAGATACATGACACCTTCGCGGATATAATTGCCAACTTCATCGGAATCCCAGGTGATAGTGCGGAACTGTCTATATGGAGTAGTGTATCTATCTTCTTTAATCAATCTGCCTGATTCAAATTTATAAAGACCAAATCCTCTGTCCTGATTTTCGTCATTAAAATTGAATTCATTAACTGCACCTACGTAAAATACGTTATGCAGGCCATTAAGCATTTGCGGTCGGTGAATGTGTCCGAGAAGAACAGCTTCATATTTCGCCGCAATCAGGGTTTCTCTCGGTATCACCGGTTCAAAGTTTGTGAAGAAGGACGTCTGTCCGGATTCCATGTTGCAACCAGGAACCGTGTAATGTGCCATGAGAATCGGTGTATTTTCGCACTCTGCTCTTAATGCAAAGATCATATCGGAAATATATTTCGTCCATGCAAGATTTTCTTCGTCTGCAGATAAACCAGGGAATCTTGTTCTAAACTCCTGCTTATCAAATCCCGGTATGCAGGCAATGTCTGCCAGCGGCGTCTTTATCACAGTAGGTTCTGTAACAACAGAAACATTTTTCTCCGACGACAGCATTTCCTTCAATACTTTGAACTGACCATTTCCGTCATGGTTTACAGTTCCCCGCATAACTACAACGTATTGAGAAGCACTTGCAAGTTTTTTAATAATTTGGGTAGCCGCAATAATTTCTTTTGAATATCTAACTGGGCCAATTTGTTCCTGATGAAAAATATCGCCGGACACGCATACAATCTCCGGTCGTTCTTTTTTTGCAATATCTACCATATAGCCAAGGCAATTAATAGTATCCTGTGATCGAAGATTCATGCCATCTATTACCGGTCCCTTAAAATCTCCAATATGCCAGTCAGCTGTTCCCAAGATTTTAATCATTGTTTTCCCTCCTGTTTTTTCGTGGTCTTTGGTTGATTCTTTGTTCATGAGCAGTAGTCCAACGACAATTTGGGGGTTCGTAATTGCCATCATTATTGATGCGATCAATACTAAGGCCTTCCTTATATCCATTTTTTAATGCCCACGTTTCGAAGTTTTTAAAATCATCCCATTCCTTGCAAACTGAAATCCCTCTTCCGCCATAATAATGATAAGATTTGTTCGTCGGGGTGTTACATCTGCTTCTCATGCTGTCCCATACCATATACAGTTTTGTGTAACGTTTCCCATGCTTTGGATTTCCCTTAATTCTAAAGTGTCCGCAAGATCTTGATCTCCCACATCTTAAAGAACCACCATATACATCTTTCTCTTTTCCGCATGAACATTTGCAATGCCACATAGTTGAACCCCTCTTCGTGTTTTCAGCTCTGTACATTACTGTCCATTCTCCAAATATTTGACCTGTCAAATCTTCGATGGTGCTCATCTGCGTCCGCCTCCTCTCTGGCATTTGATACACAATGGCTCTCCAAATTTATTGATTGAATATTCATAAACCCTTTCATTTATGATCTCACCGCATCTGGAACACTGGAAATCTGCCGATCTATCCGGCTCTGGTTCTGGCTCCGGTTCGGGAGCAATATCCGGCTCCTGCATTGGTGGATAATCATTTTCGCTTTCTGTATCCGAAGCATATGCCGGATTATCCAAATCGTCCTGAGTAAATACTGTGCTTTCAGATTCGAAATCCACGTTCTTAACTGCTATCTGTGGTGTACCAAACATATTATTCACTGAGTTCATTCCCTGCATAAGCATTGCCTGTCTGACTTGCGGGTCGGAATAATCCGGGGAAAATATTACTGTTGGGATTGCGAAATTCTTTTTTAATTCATCTATTGTATAGCAGCTTTTGATTCCTAGTAACGCTCTGATAACTCTAAGCTTGGCTCCGGTCAGCGCTTTTTCAGCCCAAGATTTTCTTAAGAGCGCCATATTTACTTCTACATATCGTTCTACATATCGTTCCCTGTCTTTTTCGGCAATAACATACGCCTTTATGTAATTTCCCCATTTATCTGTATCATCAGCCCATTTTCCTTCAAATATCTTAGCTGCTTCTTCTGCCGCTTTCTTATCTGTAATTCCTCTAACTGCTTTATCAGTGGATTCTCTACGAAATCTATCTTCTTCATCTTCAAGGCAAATTTCTCTTTGATCGACCTCTGATCTATAAGTTCCGTCAGCCTTTCGCATTGCACCCTGAGCCTGTGCTCGATATGTGACCGCATCAATTTTTCTTCCATAGGTCTGTTGTGGATTAAATTGAATACCAGCTGCCATTGCCAGTTTGTTGAGAAGAGGTTTGGATAATGAATATGTATCCTGCCAAATTTCTTTTCCTTTTCCGTCTTTCTTTCCGGTAGGAATTCTGTTGACTTTGTAAATGTCACCGCTATTTTTGCTCAGATCAACTGCAACTTCCTCTACATGATATTTGTAGAAAGGATTCAGCTGCACATCTGTTGCCGCAGGGACAAGCAAATTATGATCACTGTATGCTTTTATAACCTCTGATAAGCTTCCTGAAATTTCCTGCATGTACTTGATTACCTCCTAAATTTGTGATAAAATGACGGTGTTCTTTAAAAACAAGGACTCCAAAACCAAAGTTTTAAAGTTCTGACTTAAGCCTCCGATGCAGATTTATGAGTGCCGTCTACACTTCATATCTCCTTTAAGCATCTGGGGCTTTTAATATGCATCTCCTACAGCGAATCTGGTCAATGCGTATATCCACACCCACATGAGCGGGATTGCTATCCATTCGGATCCGAGTTCTGCGCTTCCCCTTATTGCGCAAAGCATATCGCTCAGATATCCGAAGAAGATAAGGCTGGCTGCTGTAGGAACGATGTAAACCATCGACCTTTTCAAGAAGCGAATTCTCTTTTTTATTTTCGCTCTTTTCTTTTTTTTGGAATATTCCTCATACTCCTTCTCATTAAATTCTCGCACCACGGACAGATATATCCGTGTTTTGGAATCTTCTGTAATGCACTGATGTTCCACATTCTTTCGCACATCTTGCACTTTGCGTACATCCATTATCTTGCCTCCTTATCAATTAAGATCAATTCTTTGGCGATAACGCTCTGTAATGCGCATCTGTCCATTTCATGCCAGCTGATCGGTACCGAGCTGTTATCCAGCGCATTTAAAATTCTCTCAGCAGTTGTATGATATTTCTTCATATCTTCTGTTGTAAGCAATTTCGCACCTCCTTCATCTATGCTGTCTTCTCTGTATCAATCTGGGTTACAAAAATTCCAAGATCAACACTTTCCATATTATCCAGTTCTTTCAGAAGTTCTGCATCTGATGTAATGCCATAGTTCTTTTTTAATATTTCTTTTAATCTTTCTTTTATTTCCATCAAAACACTTCCTTTTAATTATCCGAATCCGAAATATTAAGATAATCGCTGATTCTTCTTCTGATTTCTATGCTGGTCTTCTTTCCATTTAAAGTTGACGAAAGGTAAGATCTGGAACAGCCAAGTTCTTTGGCCAGATCATTAACAGAGATATCATTCTGAATCATTGCTATCTTGGCTTTCTTGCACCAGGGAGATAATTTCTTCTGCATTAAACTTCCTCCCCTCATTTCAAGGATTTTTCAATCCAGTTTTTCAGATTCTGAGTCACCTCATTAACCTCATCCAAGGTTGCTATAATCTTCTCTAAATCCGGCTTTTCATCCTCTGTAATAACTCCATCTGCCGTAATATCCAGCAGAAGTTCTTTGGCTTCGCTGATTTTTCTGAAAGAGTACAGCGCCCTGAGTGCAATCCTATCAATATCCTGATTCTCGATCTTTGGCATCCCTTTTCCCAGAGGGCACATTTCCCGGCAATAATTACCTTTTAATTCAGGAGCTCTATAGATATCCGCCATCAGAAGCACTTCCTCTGGATAAGGGGTAACACTGCCAAGTTCTATTCGTGCAAGCCTTGTCCGGTCAACACCAAGTTCCTCAGCAGCTCCTTCGCGGCTACTTAATCGTTCATTGAACTTTGCCGCCTCGTATCGTGCCTGGCAAAACATATTGCCGGCCGCTTTCGTAGCAAATTTAGACATTTTCTTTTTGACCTCAGAATTTTATAATAGTTGTGTACTAAAAGTACTGTTTTGTTATAAAAAAATTTTATCTACTGTGGCATTTAATGCAGATGCGATGATATTCGCAGTTTTTAATGACGGAGTACGATCACCTTTTTCGATAAAACGCAAATATCGCTCAGATATTCCGGTTTTTAACGATAAATCTAAAAAGGACATATTCTTGTTTTGCCTGTATTCCTTCATTTTATTCATATCATTCTCCTTTCCAAGTACTATTGGTACTTTTTACTTATGTACTAATAGTACAGTACTTTTAGTTTATTGTCAACCCTTTTTTTGGTATAATTTTATTGGAGGTGTACAATGGGAATAGAAAGTAGAATTAAGGACTTACGTATAGAAAACAATTATACTCAACGTGAGTTGGCAGCTAAAATAGGTCTAACACCCAAAATGATTTCATTTTATGAAAAAGGAGAACGTGTCCCGCCATTAGATATAATAGTAAAATTAGTTCAAATTTTTAATGTATCTTCTGACTATCTATTAGGATTATCAGACAAAAGATATCCTGATGAGGACTTAGGATGGAGATCCCCACATATCGAAAATAGGTTTGGGAAAATTTTAAGTGACTATCGTAGAACGAACGATATATCTATATCCGATTTTTCAAAAAAGATTGGAGTCAGTAAAGATTTATTGTCGCAAATTGAGTTTGGCATCTATACACCATCTTTAGAACTACTTCGAAAAATTTCGGAATTAACTGGATATAGTATTGACTACCTTACTGGCGCAGAGATATTAACCAGAGTTAATAAGAATATAGAAAGTTCTGGTCAAATACTAACAAGTTCTTTTGTGGAAAGTGACGGTTATTTTCACTCCCGCTTAGAAGAATGTTGTATAAAAAATGGTATTACATATGAAAACGTAACTGAAAAACTAGGTTTGTCACAGGAAGTCTATACAGAAATCCGATTTAATAGAATGCCTACTTTATCCGAATTATTGCGTATATCGTATGGCTTCGAAGTATCAGTTGACTTTTTACTCGGAAAAACTGATTTTCCAAACATTAATCTTACGACGGACGAAGTCGAGTTGCTCTTAAATTATAGAGACTGTATTCAACCTTATAAAGCCAATATTCGTGACAGGGCTGAAAAACTATCTATCGAAAGTATAAATATATCGCCGAACACAGAAGGGCAGCCTCTTAAGAAAGCAAAATAATAAGCTTCGCGTGGTACCGGAGCAGGAAAGGAAAATAGTTGTATGAAAAAGAAAACTCTATCTGGATTAATTGTATTTTTATTTTCTTCTATCGCATTTTCGACTATTGCAAATGCAGATTACAAAATTTTAACATCAGAAGAATTAGAAAGCATATCTCTTGGTGATTTAAAAAAAGAATATCAGCTTTTAGCAGATGAATATTCTACTCTTTTAAATTCGTCCTCTGATTCAGCAGATGATAGTTATGATATTAATCAGTTTGCTCCAGGCACTGCGATAAAGGATGTTTATGTCAAACTCGGAGAGCCAGACGATATGCAGGATATGGATTATTTCAAAATATATCAATTTATTTCTGATGGAAATAATATTCCTTGCTATGGATTAGAGGATTTAATATTTACATTTTCCACAGACGAAAATGATAACATTGAAGATTATACACTCTCAGGTTCCTGTAGTTTAGATATGGGAACCCAAATAAACAATAAAATTGTAGACGATCTTTCAGAAAAATACGGGGATGGCAGTCTTTCCGAAAATAAATTTGGTACATCTCAAGTTGAATGGAAATTACCTTCTTCATGCAGTTATAATACCGTAGCTATGTCCAAAGATTCTTATAAAAAGACTTCTATTACATTTACTTTCAAATAAGGAATAATTATGACCGTAGGCAAGCGAATAAAAGACTTACGTACTGAAGCCAATTTACTTCAGTCTGAACTTGGGAAAGCCGTAGGAGTTTCTACCCAGGTAATCTCGAATATTGAGAGAGGCTATACCAAGCCATCCGCCGAACTGGTTAATCGGTGCGCAAAATATTTCGGTGTGCCGGCAGATTATCTTCTTGGCCGGACCACTGAAAAATATTCTACAACAGAGCAAAAAGAAGCTCCTGCTCTTTCTGCAAAAATAAAAGACCGGATGGATCAGTTGCAGCTGAACCCGTCCGATCTGATCACTAAATCAGAAATTTCCGAAGATTCCTTTGAGGATATCATGACAGGAACAGTTATCCCAGGGATAGATGTTGCTGGCAGGCTCTCTAAAGCCCTTGATACTTCCATAGATTATTTAGTAGGAAATTCTGAATTTAGTTGTGCCATTGCTTCTGAAGATGAACAAGATATTATTCTGAAGTTCCGCAAGATGTCAAAAAGAGGAAAGCGTCTCTTTTTGGCCATGATGGAGGAACTGGAAGAAAAATAAAAACAGCGCCCCTGCTCTGGAAAAGTAAGGCGCTATTTTCAGTGATTGCTTTGCCGGCGGTCAGGTGTACACTGGCCAACGGTTCTCTTGTTAAGCACATTATATCTATTCATATACTTTTTGTCAAACAGATATTACATATATTCCAACAAAGGAGCATCCATATGGCACGAAAGAGAACTAATCTAATCGGCAACACGCCGTCTGTACGCGAAACAAAAGTCGCTATATATATTCGAGTTTCTACCATTCATCAGGTAGACAAAGACTCTATTCCCATGCAGAAAAAGGATTTAATTGCATACTGCCAGCTTATCCTCGGAACCGATAATTATGAAATTTTTGAAGATGCAGGGTATTCTGGAAAAAATACAGACAGACCAGCATTTCAGAATATGATGGGGAGAATCCGAAAGGGCGAATTCACTCATGTTCTGGTTTGGAAAATAGACAGGGTATCCAGAAATCTATTGGACTTTGCGGAAATGTATGAGGAGCTGCGTTCGCTACGTGTAACCTTTGTGAGTAAGAACGAACAATTTGATACCTCAACTGCAATCGGAGAAGCCATGTTGAAAATCATATTGGTTTTTGCCGAGCTGGAAAGAAACATGACATCTGAGCGTGTAACAGCAACTATGATATCAAGAGCTAACAGTGGCCAATGGAACGGTGGACGCATTCCTTTTGGATATAGTTATGATCCTAAAGAAAAAGTCTTTTCCATACGTGAAGACGAAGCCTCCATTTGCCGTGAATTAAAAGATCTTTATCTGCTTAATCGGTCACTTGTTTATGTCAGCAGAGCTTTGAACGAAAAAGGATATAAAACACGAGCTGGGGTAAGCTGGTCCCCTCATTCAGTATGGATCATCGCCTCAAGCCCTTTTTATGCAGGAATCTACCGATATAATCGATATAAGGGAGTAGAAAGCAGAACAATCAACCCGGAAGAAGAATGGGTTATGATTCAAAATCACCATCCGGCAATATTTACACTGGAAGAGCATCAAGCAATGAGAAGTATTATGAAATCTAACCAACGAAATATGGACAATCTTCCAGGAAGGGTTCATCTTTCTACAAAAACACATATCTTCCAAGGAATTATGTATTGTGATAAATGCGGCAGTAAGATGGTGTCTACTCCTGGCAGACTTCATGTTGATGGATATCGTACTTCAAACTACGGTTGTCCTTTAAGACGCAACACTAAAAAATGTAATAATCCTACTGTAAATGATATCGTCATAGGTGAATTCGTTATCAATTACATTCTGAATATGCTCAACGCCAAGAAAACATTTTCTACAATAAATACGCCAGATGAATTGAACGCTGCTCTTTTATCCGGATCTGTTTTCTCCGAAGTATCTTCTGTTGAAGAAAATGGGCTTAATAGCTTTTTTAATCTCCTGTCAAGATATGGTTCTGACAGATCTTATATTTTTTCAGTCAAGAGCCCACGAAAGAAAAAGGCAGCTGTTGATCCGGAACTTTCAAGACTCAGAAAAGAAAAAGAAAAGCAGGAGCGAGCACTCCAGCGTTTACAGGACCTTTATTTATATTCTGAGACTTCCATGTCGGAAAAAGATTTTATCATTCGGAAAAGTGAAATCTCATCTCATTTAGATAATATCAACAGGCAATTGGGGCTTATGACGCAAGATCAAGCCTCCTTCCTTTCAGATGAGGAATTTATTAAGCAAGCCAGTCATTTACTGATTCAAAAAGAATTAAAAAATAAAAAATATATCTATTTCAAAAAACTGGTCAGCACTGTGGATTCAGATATTTTAAAAGCATATATGGAAACTATTCTCGACTCCATCTACACAGCCGACGGAAAGATTACTGCTATTACATTCAAAAATGGGCTAACTCATAGATTCATATATAAAGACAAGTAATTGGTTCTAAATGCCAAAAGCCGGGAAATCGCTCCCGGCTTTCTGTGTTTTATGGTATCTAACAAATGTTAGAAAACGGTGTCATATCAGAATCATGGCATCTCCAAAGGAGAAGAAACGATATTTCTCCTGCACTGCAGTCTCATAGGCATGCATGATGTTCTCCTTGCCTGCCAGTGCAGACACCAGCATTACAAGTGTGGATTCCGGCAGGTGGAAGTTTGTGATCAGGGCATCGATCATTTTGAAATGATAGCCCGGATAGATAAATATCTCTGTCCATCCGCTTCCGGATTTCAGAATTCCATCTTCTCCTGTTGCGGATTCCAGTGTTCTGCAGCTTGTGGTTCCTACCGCTATTACACGTTTACCTGCCTTCTTTGTATCATTGATCAGCTTTGCCTGATCTTCCTCTACTATATAGAATTCGGAATGCATATGGTGGCTTTCCACATCATCTACTTTGACAGGGCGGAAAGTTCCGAGACCTACATGAAGAGTCACATGGGCAATATTGACGCCTTTTTCCTTTACTTTTTCGAGAAGTTCCTTAGTAAAGTGCAATCCCGCTGTCGGTGCTGCTGCGGAGCCTTCGTTCTTTGCATAAACTGTCTGATAACGGTTCTTATCTTTCAGTTTATGTGTAA